>Ga0302319_10000418_pt1 | contig 95902 bp, 66 predicted proteins | sample Bog_T0_2_FD_203319 | JGI IMG/M metagenome (GOLD analysis project Ga0302319, IMG submission 203319) | Peat permafrost microbial communities from Stordalen Mire near Abisko, Sweden - Bog_T0_2 | ecosystem: Environmental > Terrestrial > Soil > Wetlands > Peat | place: Sweden: Abisko, Stordalen Mire... | reverse complement strand
TTGCTGGTCTCATTGAACAGTCCCATCAGGGGCGAACTCGGAGCGGTAATGCCGGTGATGGTCAGCGGCACGCTCCCGGTGTTGCTGAGCGTCACCGTCTGCGCCGCGGAGGTGGTGCCGGCGGCGGCGGTGAAGCTGAGCGATGCGGGGGTAAGGACCGCGACGGGAAGTGGAGCCGCTGTTCCCGTTCCGCTCAGGCTCATCATCTGCGGCGAGCCGGTTGCGTTGTCAATGACCAGGACGTTGCCCGTAACACTGCCTGTGGTGGCAGGTGAGAAGGTGACCGAGATGGCGCAGCTTGCTCCGGCAGCCAGCGATGCGCCGCAGTTACTGGTCTCATTGAACAGTCCCATCAGGGGCGAACTCGGAGCGGTAATGCCGGTGATGGTCAGCGGCACGCTCCCGGTGTTGCTGAGCGTTACCGTCTGCGCCGCGGAGGTGGTGCCGGCGGCGGCGGAGAAGCTGAGCGATGCGGGGGTAAGGACCGCGACGGGCGCTGAAGCGGCGGTTCCCGTGCCGCTCAGCGCTACCGTGTGCGGCGAGCCGCTCGCGTTATCGGTAACAGCGAGGGCTGCACTGTAGCTCGCGACTGACGTCGGAGCAAACGTGATGGAGATGTTGCAGCTTGCACCCGCCGCAAGAGAGGCGCCGCAAGTGTTTGTTTGGCCAAAGCTGCTTGCGTTTGTGCCGGTGAACGCGATACTTGCGATGGTAAGCGCCGCGCCTCCGGAATTCGTCAGCGTCACGGTTTGTGATCCGCTCGTCGTGTTCACCGTCTGGTTGCCAAAGGCCACCGAGGCCGGCATGAAGGTCACTGCGGGATACACGAAGGTGTAGGTCGCAGCCGCGGTCGCGCTCTGCGCGTAGCCTGGGGCGGTGGCGATGGCGTTCAGGGTCTCATTGCTGCTTACGGTGATGGCGCTGGTGTATTTTGTGGATGCGCCCGATGGCGCCGAGCCGTCTGTGGTGTAGTAGATGGTCGCGCCGGCGGTGGCGTCGTTGATGGTGATCTGTTGGCTACTGGAATAGGTGCCTGTGCCGGGAGTTATCACTGGCGTGGCGGCTGCTGGTCCAGTCCCCGTGCCGCTCAAGGGCAAGGTGATGATCTGGTGTGGCTGCGAAGTTCCGTTTACAAAGGTGTCGATGGTCGCATTGCCGGTGTAGGACTGCGCCGCCGTTGGCAGGAACGTTAACTGGAGCTGACAGCTAGCTCCAACGGCAACCGCGATACCGGTGCAGGTGCCCTCTGCGATGGTAAAAGCCGCGTTGTCGGTATTCACGCTGTAGACGGTTGATGAGTAGTAGTTGCCTTGGTTTGTCAGGGTAACGGGCAACGTCTGACTGGTGCCTGCAGCCTGCGACGGAAGCACAAGCGGGCTGGGGCTCAGCACATCGTAACTGCCGTACGAAATCCCGGTCAGTTGGATCGTCTGCTGAACATTCGTCCCGTTGAGCGAGTTGGATTCGATGGTGATTACGCCACTGTAAGTCCCTGCATGGGGCGGTGCGAAGGTTGCGCTCACCTGGCATAACGCGCCGGGAGCCAGAACCGTGCCGAAGGTGCAATCGTCAGGCTGTGGGGAGCGAGTGCTGAACCCCGCTCCAGCCAATCTGAACCAGGATAGCGTGAGCGGTGCGTTGCCGCCGTTGTAGATACTTGCTGAAGAATCCGTGGCCAACTGTGTTGGGCTCACCTCGCCAAAATCGATCGTCTCCGTGGTGGACCGGTCAAAGATATCCAGGTTCACATAGTTCGAAACATACACAGTTCCGTCCGAACCGACCGACGCACCAAGCGGAGATGAATGTGCATCGATTGAAGCGATCGGCGCGGAGTAGTTCGATGCCGGCAGTTCCGCAACGCCGCCGGAAGGGTTGTATCGCGTCGCATAAAGAGTATCGGCCGCATCCACCGCCAGGCCGTCGCTTGCCCCCACCGTATTCACCTGCGTCTGCACCCCGCCGGCTGTAATTTCATTGATCGTGTAGCCCCCAACAAAGAAATCTCCCGCACTGTCAAGGGCCGCCGTAAAGATTTGGTTGATGCCTGGATTTATCGTGTAGGCACTGCCCGCGCTACCGTCCGGCTTGAACTCGTCGGCAGTGTCGCTATTGCGACCTTCATCCACGACATAGATGCTTCCATCTCCGCCCATGACGCCGGGATACCAGTCGGTGTCGGTGCCTGGATTGGGGATGTTGTACACGCCTTGAATCCCCTGCACAGTGTCATAAGTCAGCACCTTGGCGGATTCGCCAAACAGGGAAAGCACGCCGGCGCCGTCGATACCGATCGACCAGAAGTAGGGCGGGCTTATGAGTGGAATCTGCGTCGCCACTCCCGCTTTGGTCACGCTCACGATAAAGTTGGCGTTGCCTGAGGGTAAAACGTAAACGGTGCCGTTCTCATCGGTCACGGACTGGTACACGTAGTTGTAGCCGGACGTGTTGAGGGTGCTGCTTGGAACGCTCGTCGAAAACGCTCCCGGCTGCACCAGCGACATTGGCCCCTGACCGACGCCGTTCAGCAACACCGTTGCCAGCCGCGTCATTCCGTTCATCAGAAAGATGGCGTCCTTCCGCGTGCCTGGCAGCGTCGGCTCAAAGGTTACCGCGACGGTGCAAGTCTCAGACGCACCGCCTGCGCAACTCACCGCACCCAGCGTGTAATCGTGTCCATAGTGCAAAGCAGCCGTAGGCGTAAAGCTGCCCGTGTACCCTGAGACCGTAAATGACGCCGTCAGCGTCTGCGCCGCCCCCCCGTTCACGCCAATCTCCGCTGCATTGAACGAGAGGAAGGTCGCCGCGGGATTAGCTGTCTGGGCGAACCCAGGAATTGCAAAACCCGCCAACAGCAGCAAGGCGATGTGAAAGGCTCGTGAGTTGACGAGTCGTCTCGCGGCGGAGGCCGATAAACCCGGCTTGGGAAAGTCACTCTCCTGCGGAACGGACGAAGGTGCGGACTGTCCAAGCAAGGCACAGGCCAGGGTGCAAAGAGCTGGGAACCGGAACATGGGGAACCTCAAAGGGAAGCTTGCCTGACCCATTTCCACACGACATTCCCGGTGCGTCAAATTAACTGCCCATCAAGCGACTGTTAACAGGTATTCTTCGATTTATCAGTGCATTAGGGGCGATTCCGCAGGAATGTTAATAGCGCCTGATGGTATGCTCTTCGCAGGCTCCCTTCCGATCCAGTCCATTAGGATGACAGAACTGCAATTACCGCCGAGAAGGTTTGCCTTCGCAGACTTCATCTTGAGTCCGCAAGACGGCACCCTTGTGCACCGCGGCCACAAGGTCCGTCTTCAGGACCAGCCCTTGCGCCTGCTTGTCCTTCTGGTCGAGCATGCTGGCGAGGTGGTCACGAGGGGGGAAATTCAAGCTCACCTCTGGCCGGAAAACACCTACGTCGAATTCGATAAGAGCCTTCGCGTGGCGGTGAACAAGGTGCGCGAGGCGCTGCGCGACTCCGCGGACCGTCCCAACTTTATTGAGACCGTACCCCGCCGTGGCTATCGATTTCTTGCGCCGGTCACGGTTCCAGACTCCGATTCCATCGCGTCAGGCGCATGGGGAAATTCCCTCTCCCAAGCGATTCCACCACCGGGAGTGAATCCCGCGGAACCGCCCGGGATTGTACCTCCAGCCACGCCAAACAAACAGGCTCAGTCGGCTCAGACAGGGAACGGGCTTGGATCGCGCAGGATTCGCGTCTGGCTGGCGTGCGCAGCGGCTCTCCTGTTCGGTATTTCGGTCCTCGCCGTCACCATGTATCGCCGGCAATCTCCATTCCAGTTGAGTGCACAGGACGCCATTGTTGTTGCAGATTTTGAAAACACTACGGGAGACGCCGTTTTCGACGACGCCCTGCGCCAGGCCCTGCTGGTCGGCATTCAGCAGTCGCCCAATGTCCAGGTTCTCTCTGACCGAAAAGTTGCCATCATCCTCAAGCAGATGGGCCACTCCTCTGAAGATCGCATCAACGGACAGTTGGGCTTTCAGTTGTGCCAGCGCGTCGGTGCCAAGGCCTTGCTGCAAGGCTCCATCTCCAGGATCGGCAGCGCCTATCTGGTTGGCTTGGCCGCCATTCGCTGCGAAAACGGAAAGCTCATCGCCCATGAGCAGGTCGAAGCAAACGAAGAGAGCGATGTTATCGACGCTCTCGGCAAAACGACCGTGAAACTGCGCGAACGACTCGGTGAATCCCTGCCCTCCATACGCAGGTATAACGCGCCCCTCGAACAAGCCACCACCCCGTCGCTGGATGCGCTGAAGACCTACAGCCTTGCACTCTCGACGTGGGATGCAAAAGGCGATGCTGCGGCGATTCCATTCCTGAACAAGGCCATTGAGATCGATCCAAACTTTGCCATGGCTTACAGCGCTTTGGCTGACATGGAGGACAACCTGGGTGATTCTGAATCGGCCCAGGGCGACGCGGCGCACGCTTTCCAGTTGAGAGATCGCGTCACTGAGCCGGAAAGAGACTCGATTGATGCCCGCTACTATCATCATGTAACGGGCGAACTCGATAAGCAGATCGCCGTTTACGAGCGTCACCTGCAGAACTATCCCGACACCGCGATGGCGCACAGCGAACTCGGCGCAGCCTACTCCAACCTCGGACAAGCGGAGCGGGGTGTCGTTGAGTTGCGGCAGGCCCTGGCCCTGGCTCCGGAACGAGCCAACGCTTATGGCAACCTGGCCGAGGCCCTCCTGATGGCCGGTAACATCGATGAGGCCGAAGCGGTGCTGAAGCAGGCGGCGGATCGCAAAATGCGTACCGACTTCCTGGTCCAGGTCAACTACTGGGATTCCTTTCTCCGCAATGACCAGGCCGGGATGCAGCGCGCCGTACAACAATCTACGGGGGTGCCGGGAGCCCAAGGGCTTTTGCTCTCCGAACAGGCCAACACCTACGCATATCGAGGTGAGTTCAACAAGTCCATGGTGGCCTCCCTCAACGCGGCGAGACAGTGGGTACAGGATGGAGACAAGGCATCGGCTGCCCTCGTCCTTGCGCACGCCGCGGTATGGCAGGCCGAGATAGGCTTCCCTCAGAAGGCGCAATCGTTGATCGCGCAAGCCCTGAAACTAGATGACAGCAAGGAGGTCAGGACGCTCGATGCTTTGGTCGCGGTCGAATCCGGTGACCCGGCAAGGACGCTTGACCTCTGCGAAGCGCTGAACAAGCAATCCCCCTCCGCCACGTTCATTCAGAAGTACTGGCTTCCTGTTCTCCGCGCCCGGCTCGCCATGCATCAAGGTAATCCGGGGAAGGCGATCCAGTTGTTGAGCCCAGCACTGGCCACGGAGACGGCAATTACAGATGAGTTTTCGACCAGTTCGCTCTACCCGGCCTACGTCCGCGGCCAGGCCTATCTTTTGAGTGGCGATAGCAGGGCAGCAGTATTGGAGTTTCAAAAGTTGACCGACCATCCTGGTATGGTCTTGAACACTCCTCTTGCGGCGCTGGCACGCCTGCAACTCGCGCGCGCCTATGCGAATTCAGGAGAATCAACGAAAGCTCTGGACTGCTATCGCAATTTCCTCAACTTATGGAAGGATGCGGACCGAGACACTCCTGTCTTGGTCAAAGCATCGGCGGAGTTCGCTCAAATGCAACGGACAATCCCCCGCTAACTGCAAGGGTGATTTGGAAACCCTCTGGACCTCATTCTACGGCAGGTTGTGCCAGTGCTATGGTTGGCTGTTGTGATTTCCCCCCGTGAATGACGGTAATGCCTTTGCGAGTTCAACGACACCGATGGCATCCGTTCGGTCGTCGAGCAGAAATCGCTCGCTGCCTGGGTACACGTAGAGTTGCTACTGCGGATTCAGATCGGCGCAGGCGGAGTGATAGCCGGACAGACTCGCCACCGCGCTGACAAGCGCAGCTATGCCCTGATCGAATTGCTTCTGGAAACGGGCTTGCGCCAAAGAATGTGATCAGAAGTACGCCAAATAAATAGATAAGCAACATTTGATTTGACCTCGACCTCTGCCGATCAACGGCACAGGTCCAATTTTTCCGACCTCTGCCGCTGGAAGGCAGAGGTTTGGTCCAAAAAGTAGAGGTCTGGGAGGGTGCTGAAGGATTTCTTGTAGTGCTTTTAAAGGACTTGGAGTGCTCTTGTTAGCCATCAATACCCATGGATTCAATGGGTTACGATCAAAAACACTTCTATCACGGCAGAGGTCGCGGATTCGAGCCGCGTCGTCCCACCATCATTCTAAAGAGATTAAGTTAATTGGTAACCCCAAAAGTCAGCGGTCTCGGATTTGACATGGGTGCAGTCGACGCCCTGCCCGGCGATTTGAGGGTGTTCTTCACCCATCGTTTCACGCAGATTCGGTACGATCATCTTGATCGATTTGCTCCGTTCGGGTCGCTCGATCGAAGGAGCACCCTGCGTTTCTCCTGGCCGCCACTAGAAAAGGAGACAGCGCGTGCCCAAACGAGTCCTGACGGAATAAGGTATTTACAACCTGAACAGGAAAGATCAATTCAAGGGGAGTGCCGAATGAAATGGAGATTTGGAAGTTCGCTGGCGCTGATCGGGATCGCATGTTCGCCGCCATTGTTGCCTGGGCAAGAGAACATGCCAAAGGACCCGATTACGCAGAAGTTCATGATTACCGCAGTCGATTCGCTGGCTCCACCGGCGAAGACGATGCCTCTCTACGAGGGCACGATCCCAAATTCCAAACCCACCGCGGATGAGGAAGGCCCATCCGGTTTCATGCAGGGAATCAAGAATGTATCGCGGCCCACGCTTGAAGCATTGCTGCCGGCGAAATCGAAAGCAAATGGAACCGCCATCCTCCTGCTTCCCGGAGGCGGCTATGCGGGACTTTCGATTGCCATGGAATTGGAGGGTGTGGCCAGCAACCTGCAGGACCATGGTTATGCCGCCTTCATTGTGAAGTACCGGTTGCCCAGCGACAAGACGATGGAAGAGAAGTCGATCGGCCCCCTGCAGGACGCGCAAGAGGCCATCCGCATGGTCCGCGAGCACGCCACGGAATGGAAGCTCGATGCGAAGAGGATCGGCGTGATGGGATTCTCTGCCGGGGGGCATCTTGCCGCAACCGTTGGCACCCATTTTCAGAAGTCGTACATCGACAATGCCGACAACGTGAGCCTGCGCCCCGACTTCATGATCCTGGTCTATCCGGTGATCAGCATGAAGCTCGGAGTTACGGATATCGGGACGCGGAGGTCTCTGCTGGGAGAGCAGCCCACGGAAGAGCAGGTGCACCTTTTCTCAAACGAGACGCAGGTAACGGACAGGACTCCGCCAACACTGCTGCTGCATGCTGCAGACGATCAGATTGTGGACGTGGACAACAGCGTTCTGTTTTTTGAAGCTCTGCGCCATCACCATGTGCCAGTGGACATGACGATCTTTCACAAGGGGGACCATGGATTCTTTCCCCTTGCGCGCGATGATTGGGAAGCGATGATCTTCAAGTGGCTTGAGGACAACGGCTGGTCGAAGCGCTGAGGCAGCGCGTTTGAAGATCATCGAAAAAACAACCGCAGATCCTTCGACTCACCACCCCCAAGCTGAAGAGCGCTTGGGGCCCCTTTCGCTCAGGATGACAGGGGCACTTTTAGTGATGGCCTTACAGGACACTAGAACGTCTTATTTAGCGGCTAGGCGGACCAGGCAGCGCGATTCCCTCGCCCGGCCGATGTGTACCCCATGTCGGTGGAGATTCCGCGCACACATTGCAGCAAATGGTTGGCGATGGATGGGAGTTTCTGCGCGGTCACGCGGAAGGATGGGCCGGAGATGCTGACCGCTCCGACTGGGAGCCGCTGCGCGTCGAGAAGCGGCACGGCGATACAGCGAAGGCCCTCTTCGAACTCCTCATCATCCACGGCGTAGCCGCGACGGCGGGTCTTCTCCATCTCCACGCGCAAGGCTTCAGCATTGGGAATGGTGCGCGTGGTGAAGCGCTCGAAGCGAGTGCGGCGCAGCACTTCGGCAGCGCGATCCTCCGGCAGGAACGCCAGAATCGCCTTCCCCACCGAAGTGCAATGCACCGGATTGCTGGCGCCGATGCGGGTGATCATGCGCACCGAGCGTGCCGGCTCAATCTTGTCAATGTAAATGACGCGCGCAGCCTCCAGAATGCAAAGGTGCGCGGTCTCCTCTGTCTCGGCCACCAGCCGGCGCAGGTGCGGCTGGGCGCGCTCACGCAGATCGTATTGTTCAATGGCCCGATTGCCGAAGTCGAAGAGGCGCAGCCCCAGGCGAAATTTCCCGTTGGTGGTCCGCTCCACCATGCGGTGCCGTTCCAGGACCATCAGGAAGCGATGGGCGGTGCTCTTGTGCAACTGCAGCGAAGAAGCCACCTGCGCCAGGCCCAACGGGGTCTCGCTCTCTCCCAGCAGATCGAGCACGGCAAAGGCGCGGTCGAGAGCTTGAACTTTATAGGTGCCCTGGGGAGCTGAATCTCGCATAGTGGCCCTCTGTTTCGCCAAGTGACTTATTTTCCAGTCTGCTTGATATGGGATGGCGTGTCAAGTTCTGAGACGCTATTTCTGTTTCTGGGATCGAACCTCACCGTCAGCAACGCCTGCCACCGGGCAAATGCAGCTCCTCGGCGGCGTTTGTGCAGGATTCCGGAGAAGAAATCGACATCCGGCTGCGGCTTCTGAGATTGGCCGAATGCCGCTAATACTACAGTTGTACTTGTTCCTTGTTGCAGAAAAAGGGCAAGGGCCCGCGCCTAAAGGCCGCGCAATCTTGCTCTCGTTCCGGGGGTTGAAACCCTCTGCTCCCTCCGGAATCTCCGATCTACAACTGTAGTACTAAGCAGGGACTACATCGCCCTCGCCGGGCGCGAGGAAGAGATTGGCCTCGAGGCCGTGCTGGCGGGTGTAGAGGTCGAAGTAGCGCCCGCCCATGGCGAACAGTTGCTCATGGTTGCCGCGCTCGACGATGCGGCCGCCTTCGACGACCAGGATCTGCTCGGCGCGGCGGATGGTGGAGAGGCGATGGGCGATGACAAAGGTCGTGCGGCCCTCCATAAGCTTGCTGAGGCCGGCCTGGATCATGGCCTCTGACTCGGAGTCGAGCGAGCTGGTGGCTTCATCGAGGATGAGAATGCGCGGCTCGGCGAGCAGGGCGCGGGCGATGGAGAGCCGCTGGCGCTGGCCGCCGGAGAGCTTGACGCCGCGCTCGCCGACAATGGTGTCGTAGGTCTCCGGGAAGCGCTCGGCAAACTCGTCCACGCGCGCCGTCTTGCAGGCGAACAGGAACTGCTCCTCCGTGGCTTCGGGGCGGGAAAACAGAATGTTCTCGCGGATGGTGCCGTCGAACAGGAACGAGTCCTGAAGAACGACGCCGAGTTGCGAGCGATACGTGTTCAGGTCGACGTGCGCCAAGTCTACATCGTCGACCAGGACCCGTCCGCTGGTGGGCGAGTGGAAGGCGCAGACCAGGCTGATGATGGTGGATTTGCCGGAGCCGGATGATCCGACCAGCGCGGTGACGGTGCCCGGCTCGGCGAGGAAGCTGATGCCGTGCAGGACTGGCTTCTCCGGCTCGTAGGCGAACTCGACGTTCTCAAACTGCACAGTGCCCCTGATGGGCGGCATCTTCTCGGTGCGCTCGGGGGTCTGGTTTTCCTCGAGCTCGCTCATGATTTCGTTGGTGCGGTCCAGGCCGGCGAAGGCTTCCGTCAGTTGCGTGCCGATGTTCACGATCTGGAAGACGGGCGCCACCATCACGGCTAGGAAGACGTTGTATTGGAAGTAATCGCCAACGGTCCATTGGCTGTGAAGAACAAGATTACCTCCCAGCCACATCACGAGCGCAGACACTAGGCCCAAAACGGTCGTTGAAGCAGAACCGAGAATACTGGTCATGGTCAGCGATTTCATTACATTGGCCAGGAGCCGGTCTACGCCGGCGCCGAAGACCGTGGCCTCACGCTCCTCAGCGTGATAGCCCTTGATGACGCGCACGCCGCCGAGCGACTCGGTGAGACGGCCGGTGACCTCGGCATTGATCTTGCCGCGCTCGCGGAAGATGGGGCGGATCGTCTTGAATCCATACTGCAAGATAAAGACAAAAGCGCCCACGACTGCAAAAACCGTGAGCGTAACCTTGGCGCTGCGGTGGAGCAGGAAGAAGAATACCATTACTGCGGTCAGCATCCCGCCGACGAACTCGACCAGGCCGGTGCCGACCAGGTTGCGCACGCCTTCCACGTCGGTCATGATGCGGGCGACGAGAGTGCCGGTGCGGTTTTCATCGTAATATGCGACCGAGAGCAAGCCTACGTGGCGCTGAACCTGGCGGCGCAGCTCGGCGATGAGACGCTGGCCGGCCTTTGAGAGCAGTTGCGTCAGCGAAAAAGAAGTAATTGCCTGAACTACCATGGCCGAAAAGACCGCCGCAATAATGATTGGCAGAAGGCGCGGTTGCGGATGGGCTGAGGAGAAGACCTTATCGAACAAGGCCTTGCTCTCGTAGGGCAACACCAGGCCGGCCAGTCGATTCACGGCCATCAACGCCATGCCTGCCAGCAACAGCCCTTTGCGCGGCGCTACCAATACCCTCACCTGAGGCCAGATCTTCTTGAGTTCCGGTTTGCTCTTGGGCTGATCGGCTCCGCCACGTGACGCTCCATGGCGCGGCGAGCGCTCGGCGCGCGAGCCGCCCATGCCCAGGTTGCCGCTCCGCATGGTGCCCAAGAGCTAGACCTTCCCTGAACGGCGCGCGGAGATGAACGAGCGCACGCAGAGGATGACGTAAAGGAGCAGGAGGCCGGCGAGGGTGATCTTGGAGGCCACGGCGATCTGGTTTGGCTCGACGCCCGCCGCATTGGCGTGGACGTAGGTGCGGACGAGCTCAACTGCGGAGCCGATGAAGCCGAGCAGGGCGACGGTGACGCTGATGTGCATGAACAGCTTGCGGCGGCCTTCATTGGGACTGATGGCCAGGAAGCCGAAAAGGCCGAGGGCGAGGCCGATCCAAGTGGGAATCAGGGCGGTGGGGTGCAGGCTGCCTGTGCCGAGATAGCCGGCGAGACCCAGGGCGACCAGCAGGACAGCAAAAACCAAAGTCAACTTAGCCAAACAGAACCTCTCTTACGAATTTCGGGGTCTTGTGAATCCAACGCAAGGATACCAGTTGGAGAGATGCGGCGCTGGGATGGGTTGATGCAAAAGGGTGGAGCTGGTCCTCTCCATCCCCGGCCCCCAAAAGCGAGAGACTGGGGGCACCCGCCATCCGGCTGGGGCGCCCGGATTGATTACTTAGGTCATTTTGTTTAGTTACCTCGCGTAAGGGGGGGGTGGGGTGATGAGTGCTCATTTCGGTGATGCGGCGACTCCGGCTCCGGGATGTGATTCCCATTGTGCGCCGGAAAGCGGTAATTGACTGCACGGAGGACCGAGTTCGGGCGGATCGGCGACCCTTGCACGGTCAGCGCTGGATGCGGGCGGAGCCTCCGTCGGCGAAGGCGCGGACCTGATCGACGGTGGCCATGGAGGTGTCGCCGGGGAAGGTAGTCAACAGCGCACCGTGGGCCCAGCCCAGCTTGACGGCCTGCTCCGGCGGCTCGCCGTTGAGCAGGCCGTAGATGAAGCCGGCGGCAAAACCGTCGCCGCCGCCCACGCGATCCAGAACGTCGAGCTCGGCGGTGGGCGCGGCGTAAGTCTTGCCGTCGATCCAGGCCACGGCGCTCCAACTGTGGCGATTGGTGGAGTGCACCTCGCGCAGCGTCGTCGCCACCACCTTCACATGGCGATGCTTCGCGACCACGTCGTCGATCATGGCGAAGAAGACTGTGGGGTCGAGCTTGGATTTGGCGGCGACCTCAGGGCCGGGAATGCCGAGGCCTTTCTGCAGGTCCTCTTCATTGCCGACGAGCACGTCGACGTTTTCGACGATGGTGGCGATGGTTTCGACGGCGCGCTCGTTGCCGCCGTGAATCTTCCACAGCTTTTCGCGGAAGTTGAGATCGAAGCTGGTGATGGCGCCGGCGGCCTTGGCTGCGCGCATCATTTCAGCGGCCAGGGGCGCGGTGGTGGGCGAGAGCGCGGCGAAGATTCCGCCGCAGTGGACCCACCGGACGCCGCCGGCGAAGATGGCCTTCCAATCGAAGTCGCCGGGCTTGAGCTGGGCGGCGGCCTCGTTGGCGCGGTTGTAGAAGACGACCGGCCCGCGCACGCCTTGGCCGCGATCGCTATACACGGTGGCCATGTTGGGGCCGGTGACGCCGTCGTGCTTGTAGTGCTTGTAGAAGGGCTTGACACCCATGGCGCGGACCCGCTCGGCGATCAGGTCGCCGATGGGATAGTCGCTCATGGCGGAGACAATGGCCGTGCGCAGGCCGAAGCAATCGGCCAGGTTGGCGGCAACGTTGAACTCGCCGCCGGAGACGTGGATCTGGCACGCGGTGGCCTTGCGGAAGGGGATGATTCCGGGATCGAGCCGGTGCACCAGTGCGCCCAGCGATAGAAAGTCCAGTTCAGCGTTGTCGCGAATCTGCAGCCCACTGCTCATCGATCTCTCCCGTTGTCTTTCTTGGTGCAATACTAGCCTTCATTTCAATTAAGTTCGCAGTTCGCACTATTTTCCCCGAAAAGAGTACCCCACTCAACTCTTCCCTGCAACCACTTCCTTCACGTCCGCGGCAACCTGCTCCACCGTCCATTCGTTTCCGGGATAAAACTTGACCACTTTGCCATCGGGACCGATGAGCGTGGTGGAAAGCGTGTGCGTGATGGTGCCATCGGCGGCGTCGCTCATACCTACATCGAAAAACTGCGCCATCTGCCTGAGCACCGGTTGATCGGGCACGGCAAAATCCCAGTGCGTAAAGGCGTCCTTCGCGTCCGAGCCGATGTAGGTTGCGCCGTAAGCGCGCAGACGGCCGGGTGTGTCGTGCTCCGGGTCGAAGCTCACGCAGATCAGGTGGGTCTTCGCGTAAATGTCCGGCGTTGCGGCCAGTTCCCTGTTCACCTCGGCAAAGTTGCGTGTCACGCGGGGGCAGAAGTCGGGGCTCGGACAGCGCGTGTAAATGAAGGTGACCAGCAGCGCCTTGCCTTTGAACGCGGCCAGGTGGATGACGTGACCGTCCTGGTTGCGCAGCTTGAAGTCGGGGACGGGGTCGCCGGGCGCGGGCACGTGGTAGAAGACGGCCGGCTTGTAGTCGGGCTTGCCCTGGGCGACCACCACGATGTGGTCGAGCAGCACGTCGGCGTTGGCGTCCTGCGAGGCGAGCACATCGGCGGTGATCACGTCGCCGGGGTGCAGTTCGCTCAGGATACTCGCGTCCTTGAGCTTGTAGGGCATGGTCATCGCTTCCATGAAGCCGGGGATGGCTTCACCGTTGATCGTCACCTCGTCCGTGGCGGCGTTAGTAGAGACCACCTTGCCGCGCAGCTTATAGACCTTGAAGTTTTGCGCGGAAATGGATGCTGTGTTTTGCTGCTGGCCGGGGTGGCAACCGGCGAGCAGAATCACGGAAAGGCAGGAGCAGCAAAGCAATCGGCGCATCACAGGGCTAGTTTACAACCGGGTTGCGGCCAGGCGATGCGCCGCGGAATGGCACTCCTCCGGCCAGGCAGCGTATAACGCTGGAATGGGAACCTTGGCGGCAGTGGAGATGGATGCATGGCTGCGCCAGGGCGGGCTGGTAGTTACGGCCAGCGCACGCGCGGCACGAGCGCTGGCGCTCGAATTCCATCGCGCGCGGCAGGCCGAGGGGCACACGGCCTGGAATGCGCCCCGGATCCAAGACTGGAATAGCTTCTCGCGGACGGCGTGGGCGGCGCGCAACGTGGATGGGCGGCTGCTGCTGAACCCGACCCAGGAGCAGGCTCTTTGGGCCGCGATTGCCGCTGCCGATGGCCACCTGGCGACGCTGTTGGAGGGTCCGCGCTACCGGCTGGCGGCGCTGGCCATGGAGGCCCACGGGCTGCTGGCGAGCCATGCGCCGCGGTTTCTACGCGCACCGGCGCGCAGTGGCTGGCAGAACGACGCTGCGGCTTTCAGCCGATGGCTGAGCGGGTTCGACGAAGCCTGCCGGGCTGGCAATCTGCTCAGCCCAGCACGGCTGCCACTCGAGTTGCTGGAACTGCTGGAACGTGCCGCGAAAGACGGGACCGGCACGGACCGTCCGGCCCTGTTGCTGGCTGGCTTCGACCGCATATTGCCGGTGCAACGGGCGGTCTTCGACGCCTGGGGAGTGTGGCGGGAGACTGCAGCTGGGCCGGTGGCTGCGCTGGTTCAGTTCCACGAGGCCGCGGACGAACAGACCGAGCTGTCTGCCTGCGCGCGCTGGTGCGCCGAGCGGCTCGAGGTAAACCCGCGGGCAAGGATCCTGGTGGTGACCCAGGATGCGGCGGCGCGGCGCGGGCAAATGGAGCGGGCCTTTCTCGCGCAGGCTGGGCACGGCGCGACGCCGCGCTTTGAGTTTTCGCTGGGAGTTCCGCTCAGCCAGGTTGCTCTGCCGCGCGCCGCGCACCTGCTGCTTCGCTGGTTGACCAGGCCGTTGGCCGAGCACGAACTCGATTGGCTTTTCTCAACGGCCTATGCTGCGGCCAGCGCGGAGGAATCCGCAGCCCTGCAGGCCAGAATGCGCGCCCTGCGCCGGCGCGGGCTGGAGCGGCCGGAGTGGCCGCTGCATGCGTTTCTGGCCCCGTACGTCGCCCGTCCCCAGGAGAGTTCCCCGCCCATAGCCTGGGTGGAGCGCATAAGTCAGGCCCGGCGGCGGCTCGAGGATGCGGCGCGCCGCCCGCAAAGCCCACTGGACTGGGCTGAGCTGGTTGCGCAGCTGCTGCAGGCGCTGCGCTTCGGCTCGGGAGCGCCGCTGGGGAGTGCGGAGCACCAGGCCGCGCGCCGCTGGCAGCAGGCCCTGGAGACGGCCGGCTCGCTCGGCTTCGACGGCCGCCGCATCGAGTGGAGGGACTTTCTTTCCACGCTGGCGCGCACGCTGGAAGAGACACTGTTTGCGATCGAATCGCGTGACGCGCCCATCCAGATTGCCGGACCGGCCGAGTCTGCCGGGCTCGCTGCCGATGCCGTCTGGTTTCTTGGCGCGAACGAGGGCGCCTGGCCGGCCAGCGGAGCGACTCATTCCCTGCTGCCGTCCGAGGTGCAGCGCGAGGCGCAAATGCCCCACGCCAGCCCGCAGCTCGATTGGGAGCTGGCCCAGGCCATGACCGCACGCCTGGTGGCCTCGGCCACGGAGGTCCATTTCAGCTATGGCAAGCAGGTTGACGGCGCGGAAGCGCGGCCCTCGCGGTTAATTGCACAAATCGCTGGAGCACCGTTGCCGCTGGAGCCCGTGCCTTCGGCCAGACCATCCCCGCTCACCGTCTCCGTGGAAGACTTCAGCCGCATTCCCCATCCGCCGGGCAAGGTCTCCGGCGGCGCGGCTGTGCTCACCGCCCAGTCGCAGTGCCCGTTTCAGGCCTTCGCCACGGCACGCCTGGACGCGAAGGGTTGGGAACCCGCCCAGGCCGGGCTTACCGCGGCGCAGCGCGGACAGCTTCTCCATGCCGTTCTCCATGCCGTGTGGGCCGGCGGGGAGCAAGGCATTCGCACCCACGCCGACTTGCTTGCTCTTCCAGACGGGGAAGCCTGGGTTGCCGGCCACGCGCAGCGGGTCTGCGCGGAAGCCTTTCCGGCGGGCATCCGCGAACGCATGCCGCCGCGTTACTTGGAACTGGAACAACTGCGGCTGACGCGCCTGGTCAGCGCCTGGCTGGAGTACGAGGCCACCCGCGTTCCATTTGAGGTGCTCGAAGCCGAGGCCAAACGTCTCGTCGCGCTTTCCGGCCTTAACTTCGACCTGCGCCTCGACCGCCTGGACCGGCTCAACGACGGCTCGGTGTTGGTGATCGACTACAAATCCGGCGACGTTTCGCCTAAAGCCTGGGATCTGCCCCGCCCGGAGGATGTGCAACTGCCGCTTTACGCCGGATTCGCTCTCGATGAAGATCAGGAACTGGGCGGCCTCGTCTTCGCCAAACTCCGGCCCGGCAAGCTGGCCTTTGCGGGCTGCGTGGGCGCACCGGCTGCCACACTGTTCCCCGGGCTCAAACCCGGCAGCTCATTGGCAAAAAGCGCTTTGGAAGCGGAACAGCTCATCGGCTGGCGGGAGAAAATCGAGCAGCTCGCCGAGGATTTCATGGCCGGCCGCGCCCAAGTCGACCCGCGCGATTTCCCGAAAACCTGCGAGCGCTGCGGCCTGCAGAGCCTCTGTCGCATTCAGGAGAACCCAACCGCGCAGGCCGCCGAAGACGAAGCCGAAGAAGGGGAGGGGGCCGATGAGTAAGACCGCGCCTCCTCCAGACCGGCGCGAGCGCGAACGGGCGCTGGACCCGCGCCGCTCCATTCTCGTGCAGGCTCCAGCGGGCTCCGGCAAAACCGATCTGCTCACCCGCCGCTTTCTGCGCCTGCTCACTCAGGTTGACGAGCCAGGACAGATCGTCGCCATTACCTTCACCATCGCCGCCGCGGCCGAGATGCGGCACCGCATTCTTTCCGAGCTGGAGAAGGCAGCTATCGGGGAAGCCGTTGCAGCCGAGGCCGACGAGTTTTCCATGTCCGCATTGGCCGGCCGCGCCCTCGACCACTCGAACGCTCGCGGCTGGAAAATCCTCGACCTGCCGTCCCAGCTGCGCATCTCCACCATCGACTCCTTCTGCCGCGACCTGGCCCTGCAGCAGCCGCTGCTCTCCGGCCTGGGCGGCGGCCTGGCCATCGCGGAACAGCCCGCCGACCTCTACCGCCGCGCCGCCCGCAGCACCATTCAAGAAATTGGCCGGCCAGGCTCACAGGCCAGTGCCGCCGTCGAGCTGCTGCTGGGCTGGCGCGACAACAACTGGCAGGAGCTGGAAGACCTGCTGATTGAAATGCTTTCCAAGCGCGACCGCTGGATGCAGGAGTTCGTACTCAGCCACAACCCAGACTGGGAGGCCTTGCGCCAGCGGCTGGAGCGGCCTTTCGCCAACGCCGTCCGCGCTGCGCTCACAGCGGTGAGCGAACTCCTCGAGCAGGTCCCGGGCGCATGCGAGGAAGCGCTTGAGCTGGCTCGCTTCGCCTGCTCTCAATCCGGCGGCCAGTTGCACAGGGATCTGGCTGAGCTGGCGGAGTTCCCGCGCGCGCCGCTCGCTTCCGCGGAATCGGTCGAAGAAGCATCGCAGGCGCTTCATTGTCTCTGCGAATTGTTTCTGACACAAGACGGCGCGCTCCGCCGCCAGGTGGACAAGCGGCTCGGCTTTCCTGCCGACCACAAGGCCGAGAAGGCCCGGCTACTCGAGCTGATCGCACGCCTGGCCGCCGTCTCCGGGTTCGCATCTTCTCTCGCCGGAGTCCGTAGCCTTCCCCCGCCTCGCTACTCCGAAGACGACTGGCCCATCGTGCGCGCCTGTTTCACCCTGCTCCGGCACGCCGCAGCGCAGCTCAAGGTAGTCTTCGCCGAGGCAGCGGCGGTGGACTTCATTGAGGTGGCTCAGATCGCCGAGAGCGTCCTCACCGGCGAAGACAGCTTCCCCACCGATGCCGCTCTCGCTGTCGCCGACGGCATCCGCCACCTGCTGGTCGACGAGTTCCAGGACACCAGCCGCCGCCAGCATCGGCTGCTCGCCGGCCTCATCGCCGCCTGGTCTGACCGCGGCGACCGCACCCTGTTTGCCGTCGGCGACCCCATGCAATCGATCTACTTCTTCCGCGACGCCGATGCCGAGCTGTTCTCCCGTGTCAAGGAAATCGGCCTGGAGATCCCCAACGCCGAGCCGCTCACGCTGGACTTCGTGCCGCTCACCGCCAACTTCCGCGCCACTCCGATGCTGGTCGAGGAGCTCAACCAGACCTTCACGGATGTTTTTGCCGAAGACGACGGGAGCGGCGTGACGTTCTCATCTGCCGATCCGGCGCGCGAGCTTCCGTCCAACCCCGGCCGACCCTTCACGTTAAACCTCACATTTGTTCCGCAAACTGCTGCTAAGCCTGCTTCTGAGCCTGAAGAACTCTCCGAAAAAGACGCCGCCCAGGTCGAACAAATCGAGGAAATTGTCGCCCTCGTCCGCAGCAACCAGGCCGCCATGGCCGAAGCCAAAGCCGCCGGCAGCAAGTACCGCATCGCCATCCTCGCCCGCACCCGGGGTTCGCTAGTTCCCGTTGCGGCGGCCCTGCACGAAGCCGCGATTCCCTTCCGCGCCGTCGATCTGGAGAAGCTGGCCGACCGTCCCGAGGTCCTGGACGCACTGGCCCTGACCCGCGCGCTGCTCAACCCCGAGGACCGCATCGCCTGGCTGGGGGTCCTGCGCGCACCCTGGTGCGGCCTCACCCTCGACGACCTGCACCGGCTCACCAGCGCCGACGACCCAGCCGTGCTCGCGCGCCCCGTGCCCGACCTGCTCGGCGAACGTCTGCCGCTGCTCAGCGAAGCCGGACAGTGCGCCGGCCGGCGCGTTCTCTTCGCGCTGGCCCAGGCGCCAGGTTTGCGCGCGAACCTTCCTACCGCCTTCCCAGGGACGGCGCTCCAGCAGATCTGGTTCGGCCTGGGCGGGGCAGACTGCTACGATGCAACCGCCCGCGCCAACCTCGACCTGCTGTGGAACTGCCTGGACCGTCTGCCCGACGGCGAGCAAGACCTGCTAGGGCCGGAGCTCTCGGCCGCGCTCGACAAGCTCACCGCCCTGCCCGATCCCAGCGCTTCAAGCGACTGCGGCGTACATCTGATGACCATCCACAAATCCAAAGGCCTGGAGTTTGAGGTGGTGATCGTCCCCGACCTGCAAGCCAAAACCCGCGGAGCCAGCAAAAAGCTGCTCTCCTGGCTGGAGCGCGGCGTCAATCCTGCTCGCGGCGTCAATCCTGTCCGCGGCATCGACCCCGGCAACGCCGACGGTGCCCTCGACATGGACGATCCCGGCGAGATCACCGAGTTTCTCGTCGCCCCGCTTCAGTCCAAAGGCGAGGACGCGGGGCGAGCCAAGTCCTGGGTCGACCGCGTCTATCGCGAGCGCGAATCCCAGGAGACGCGCCGCATTCTCTACGTGGCCGCCACCCGCGCCCGCGAGGAGTTGCACCTGTTCGCCCGCCCCAGCTACAAAGTGGAAGCCAACGGCGAGTTGACCTTCATTGAGCCTTCAGGCGGTCTGCTGGCTACCGCCTGTCCTGCTCTTGAAGCAGAGATTCGCGCCCGCTTCGACGCCTGGAAGGCCACGCGGCAACCCCCTGCGGCTGAAGCGGGAGAGTCGGATGTGGAGATCGAGAGCATTGCCGCATCCGGCGACCTGCTGGCGATGCCGTCGCCGGCCAAGCCAACGCTGCTGCGCCGCCTGCCGCCGGACTACGATCCAGGGAAATCCCTCCGCGCGGACTACACGCCCGCGCACGGCCTGGGTGCCCGATCCATTCCGCGGCTTTTTGCGGAAAGGGTGGGAGAGCACGAACCTCAGCCCGCCGGTTTCCCTGCTGAATCAGCTCCCTCCAGGCTCTACACGCGGCACCAGGGCGGCCAGCTCTCCCGCGCGCTGGGCTCAGCCGTCCACGCGCTTCTCGAGGAACTTGCCTGCCTGCGCGCAACAGCCGATTGGGACACCGCGTGCGCTGCGCTCAAGCAATTCGAGCCACGGATCGCAGCCCAGATTCGCTCGGCCGGCATCGCGCCAATGCAGGCTGCGCGCCTTGCGGCAGATGCGCTCGAAGTCACGCTCGACGCTGCCCGCGACCCGATTGCCCAGTGGATTCTCGCTCCCCACTCCGAAGCCGCCAGCGAGGTGAGCTGGTCTGGAGTGATTGATGGCGCGCTCACCAGCGTGCGCGTGGACCGCGTCTTCAGCGCCGGGCTCGATCCGCAATCGGAGGGCCAGGATGCCTGGTGGATTGTCGACTACAAAACAGCCCACGCCGTCGATGCGGACGTTGCCTCAACATTGCCGGAGCTGCGGAAAATCTTTGCGCCGCAGTTACAGGCCTACGCCAGGATTCTACGCAATCTGCGCGGGGCAGACGCAGTCATCCGCGCCGGCCTTTACTATCCGCGCATGGCGCTGCTCGACTGGTGGGAACTATAGACCGTCGCCGTCCACTTTCAGGCCAATGGCACGCATCAGTTCCAGGGCGTTGCTGGTCTTGACCACGCCCGGCTTCAGCTTGTAGTCGAAGATCAATTGGCCGGCTTCAAAGCGGTCTTCGAAGTGGAAGTTGGCGGCCCGCGCGCCCATGGCTTCGGGAATGTGGGTGAGAGCCAGGTCGTGGGTGCTGACAATGCCGATCGCGTGGCGCTCCATCATGCTGCGTACAATGAACTCGCTGCCGGCCAGCCGGTCGTGGGAGTTGGTCCCCGAGAGCAACTCGTCGAGCAGGAACAGCACCGGCAGCCGCCCAGCGGTGAGGTCAGCGATGAGCTTGACCCGGTGAATCTCGGCATAGAAGCGCGAGACGCCGCCTGAGAGCGAATCGAGCACGCAGATGGACGCAGCCACATTGAGCGGCGAAAGGCGCAGCCGCGTGGCGCGAACCGGGGCGCCGCACTGCGCCAGCACCGCATTCACGCCCACGCTGCGAATGAAGGTGCTTTTGCCGGCCATGTTGGGGCCGCTGAGAACGATCAGTTGCAAGCCGTTGCCAAGGCTGAGGTCATTGCGTACGGCCTTTGCCGCAGGCAGCAATGGGTGCGCCAAGCCTTCTGCGTCAAAGACCGCGTTGCCGGCTGCATCGGGCGCGGCAAACTCCGGAAAGACATCGGCCGGATGCTCATAGGCATAGCCGGCCAGCGCGGTCAGCGCCTCCAGCTCGCCCACAGCCTTGAGCCAGCCACGGATCGATGGGCCGAACTCCTGCTGCCAGCTCTCGGCGGCAAACACCAGTTGCGCACTCCAGAACAAGACCATATCCAGCGGGCGCAGGAACAAGCTGTGGCGGGCGCGGATGTATTCGACCAGGCGCGCCAGCTTGCGGATGGCGGCCGAGGGAGTGGTGTCATTGTGCTGCAGTGCGGCCTTGAGGGCAATGAGCCGGGCGGCGTGAAACGGCTCCCGCTCCAGCAGGCCCAGAACGCCGGAGAGCAGCTCAAGGTTGTCGGCCGCTGTTTCGAGCGCCTCCGCGACGGGCTCCAGGCGCTTGTGCAGCCGGTGCGCCCAGGCAGCGTTCAGCAGCGTCGCCGCAATGGCTAGGTCGCCCAGCCCCCACACGCCCCAGGCCACCAGGCTGAGTAGCCAAAGCAGGGCCAGCACCCACGTCACAATCCGTGTGGACCGATCGGAGAGAACCGGCGCGCGTTCGCCCCACGCGGACAGTGGCTCTGAATGCATGCCCTGGCGGACGGTCTCGCCCAGGCAGAAGAGCTGCTCGCGAAAACCGATCCTGCCTTCGAGATCGCGCACCGCATCCTGCCGGCCCAAAACCTTGTCTACCGGCGCTGCGGCCTTGAGCCACGCGGCCAGAGTCTCTTCGCCCGAGCGGGTGCGGGCAGTCGAGAGCAGCTCGAAGATCGACCCCACGCCGAACAGGTCAAGGTCGCGCGCGTAGGGATGCAGAGGGTCAAAAAAGCGCTCGCCACTCTCGCCACTGCCAGCCCACCGGTCTTCGAGACGGGCCAGTCCGCGCTCATAAAATGTAATGGCGCGGCCACGAAAGCGCAGCCGAGCGAGCAGCTTTTCATGCAGCACCGCCAGAACCAGGAACGCGGCGGCGGAAACCAGCAGAAACTCCAGGTGCTTGAGGAAGTGCAGAAAAAGCAGCGCGGCGATCAGCGCGACGGCGGCCAAGCCGAGCTTGGCGTAGCCCAGCAGCCGTTCGCGGCGGCGCTCGGCGGTCTGCGCGAGATTCAGCTCCCGCAACCGGCGGGCGTACACCTCGGCTGGAGCCGCGGCCGTTCCGTTCTCTTCGCCCGCACCCATCCCTGCTCCGCTGCTCCCACTCAAGCTTAACGCGCCGGCCGCACTTGGCAGATCCGGTGTACTCCACGCGGACCTCGCCGCGCAAGACCGCGACGAGCTAGCAATCAGCCGGCCAGCACGGACCCATGCGCGTCATGAATCTGCTGCGCGCGGTCGAGCGCGGACTGGATGTTGGGCATGATGTTTTCGCGTCCCACCCGGTCTTGGAAGCGCGCGCCCTGCAACAGCTTCGAGGGCTGCTGCATGGCACCGCAAAGGAGCATGGTGCGGCCCGACTCGTGCAGACGCTTGGCAAAGGTCTCGATGGCGTGAATGCCGGTCGCGTCGACGGCCGTCATGTTGCGCAGGCGCAGAATCACCACCGGCTCAAATGCCTCGATGTTGACCGTCGCCTCCACCAGCTTCTCGGTGGTGCCGAACAGGAACGGTCCATGAATACGCAGCAGCGAGACGTACGGGGGCACAATACGCCCCTGCAGCACGTGCGGCAATCCATCGCGAATATATTCGTCCGTCACCGGAGAAACGGTTGTGGTATCGGCAACGCGATAGATATAGAGCAACGCAGCCAATGACATGCCCACGGCCACGGCCACCGTCAAATCGGCGAAGACCGTGAGAGCAAAGGTGACCAGCCAGACGGAGATGGCTGTCAGGTCCAGCTCAAAGATGCCGCCAATCTCCTTCCACTCGCCCATGTTGTAGGCCACCACAAACAAGACGCCGGCCAGCGTGGCCAGTGGGATGTAGCTGGCCAGGGGCGCTGCAACCAGCAAAATGCCCAGCAGCGTGAGTGCGTGGACAATGCCGGCCACCGGCGAGCGAGCGCCGGCGCGGATATTCGTTGCGGTTCGCGCAATGGCGCCGGTGGCGGGAATGCCGCCAAACAGCGGCGAGATCATATTGGCCACGCCCTGCGCCACCAGCTCCACGTTGGAATTGTGCCGGTCACCGGTCATGCTGTCGGCCACTACGGCGGAGAGCATGCTCTCCAGAGCCGCCAGTAGTGCCACCGTGAACGCAGAGGGAATCAGCGGCAGAATGTGTTCGGAGTGGAAATCCGGCCAGGCAAACGGCGGAAAGCCGCGTGGAATGCCGCCAAACTTGCTGCCGATGGTTTCAACCGGCAGATGAAACACGACGCTCACCCCAGTGCAAACCAGCAACGCGACAATGGACGCTGGAACACGTTTGGTGATGCGCGGGAGAAGCAGAATGATGGCCAGCGTGCCCAGGCCCAATCCCAGCGCAGCCGGGTTCAGGCTGCTGACGTGCGAGACAAGCAGGCGGATGCGGGGCAGGAACTCGCTGGGCACCGCGCCCGTGCGCAGGCCGAAGAAGTCCTTGATCTGGGTAGAGGCGATCAGGATGGCAATGCCGTTGGTGAAGCCGATGACCACCATGCGGGGAATGAAACGCACCGCCGCGCCCAGACCGGTGAGTCCCATCAACAGCAGAATCAGCCCGGCCATCACCGTGACCATGGCCAGACCGCTCATGCCGAAGCGGGCCACGATGCCGGCCACGATGACCACGAACGCGCCGGTGGGTCCGCCGATCTGGGTGCGCGAGCCGCCCAGTGCCGAGATCAGAAAGCCAGCCACCACCGCCGTGTAGAGCCCCGCCTGCGGCGTCACGCCGGAAGCGATGCCGAAAGCCATGGCAAGCGGCAGTGCCACCAGCCCCACCGTGAGCCCGGCGAGAAGATCGTGAAGGAACATCTCGGCGGTATAGGACCGCAAAGCCAGAATCGACTTGGGCAGATTTGGATTACTGATAGACATGGGCTTTCTCTTCATTTTACGCGCATCGGCAAATTCGCGCGGAAATGCAGTCAATCCAGCAACAACAGCCGGTGCGATGGCAGAACCAATCCCACACCGATTGCATTCTTGTCGCCGTGGGAAGCAGGTGACCGAACGCTCGCATGACAGAGCAAGATTAGAAAAACCTCACAGAAGCGAAGAGGCGCTCACGGAAAGAAGCGCCTTGTCATAGATGTGCGCAGCGTTGCCGCGTCCGTAGTAGCCCTCCTGTCGCCCGCGGCACCGGTAGCCGTGCCGCTCGTACAGGCGGATGGCCGCGGCGTTGCGAGCATCCACGTGAAGCCAGATTGCCTGCGCCCCCGCCACGTGTGCAGAGTTCTCCATGCGGCGCATCAGTTCCTCGCCAATGCCCTGCCCGCGCGCTGCCGGAACCACCTCGATGGTCTGAATATACGCACTCAGTTCCGCGCCCTCGCGCATCCAATCGACGATTGAGAAGCCGCGCAGGCGCGCGTCATCTTCGGCGATCCACGCAGCTGCATTGCTCTGCCCGATCAGCTGGCGCATGTACGGGCGGCTGAAGCGCATCGGCGGCTGAAAGCAAACCGCTTCGATCGCGTAGAGCGCCGCGAAGTCGTCTGGTTTGTAGAGGCGATAGAGCACAGCCCCACTCTATCGTATGCGCTTTGCACTCCAAATATTCCCGCCGACAGCAAAAAACGCTTAGACCTTCGCTTCCAGGTCCGCGATCACGTCGAAGAAACGCTGGTCGAGGCGGCGGTTGGTGGCGATGGCTTCCTTGATGGTGATGTCGGTAATGTCGAGGCCCTTGAGCACGGCGATGCGGCCCCACTTCTGGTCGTGCACCATGTCGATGGCGTGCAGGCCATAGCGCTGGCCGAGGGTGCGGTCATAGGCCGTGGGAACGCCGCCGCGCTGGGTGTGGCCCAGATTCACCGAGCGGGTCTCGAAGCCGGTCTTCTCTTCGATCAGGTCCGCGAGCGCCTCGCCAATGCCGGACAGGCGCGCATGGCCGAACGAGTCCACTTGCTTGGAACCGATCACCTGGCCCACCTCGGGCAGATGGCAGCCCTCGGCCACCACCACCACGCCATAGTGCTTGCCGTGGTCGTAGTTGTACTTCAGCAGCGCGCACACGTGGTCGATGTCGATTTCCTTCTCCGGAACCAGGATCACGTGTGCCCCGCCTGCCACGCCGGAGGCATAGGCGATCCAGCCGGCATCGCGGCCCATCACCTCCACCACGATCACGCGATTGTGCGAGTCGGCCGTGGTGTGAATGCGGTCGATGGCCTCGGTGGCAATCATGACCGCGGTGTCGAACCCGAAGGTCGTGTCCGTCCCGTTGATGTCGTTGTCGATGGTCTTGGGCACGCCTACCGAGGGCACGCCGTTCTCGCTCAGGTAGAGGGTCACCGACTGCGTATCGTCGCCGCCGAGGGCGATCAGCGCGTCGATCTTGTTCAACTTCAGAACTTCCTGCACCTTCTCGATGCCGCCGGGAATCTTCTTCACGTTGGTGCGTGAGGAATGAAGAATGGTTCCGCCCTTCAGCTGGATGCCGTCGATGTTTTCCAGCGTAAGCGGGATGAAGTTGTTGTCCAGCACCCCGCGCCAGCCGTTCAAAAAGCCGATGAACTCATCGCCATAGTGGTTGATGCCCTTCTTCACGGCCGCGTAAATCACGGCATTCAGTCCGGGGCAATCGCCTCCGCCGGTCAACAAAGCAACTCGCATCGCAAGATCTCCTCACCAGAATTTTCGCGGCCGTTCCAAATGTTGGGAGCGCTGGCCGGCCCGGGATTATCTCCCTGAACTGTACGTCCAGACCGGAAAAATCGCCGGTCTCGACGCCTGAACCAGTGTACCCCGACCTGTAAAGCTAAATCGTGACCCCGCTCACGCATGGGAAGATTCCCGGCCAGGAAACGCAGGTGCGCACTTGAACAAAGATTCTCAAATTGCACCGTTTGGTGATAAAATAGGTGACAGCGGAGGTCGAAAATGAGAGCAACTGTAGCACTCGATGACGAGTTGGTGCGCAAGGCCCAGGAGCTTACGGGCGTGACGGAGAGAACGGCCCTGCTCCGGGATGGTTTGAAGGCGCTGATTCATCTTGAGGCCTCGCGCAGGCTGGCCGCGGTTGGGGGCACGGAGCCGGATTTGAAAGCGATCAAGCGCGTGAGGGCCGACAATCTTGGCACGACGAAGGTTCCGATGGAAGTGCGCAGGGCTGAGATTGCCAGCCAAATCATTCCGAGCGGTACTACGCCGAGCGCCCAACAAATGACAGAGTTGGCAATGGCGATGCGGAAGTTCGAGTCTGATAATCGGCGCAAGGCAAAGCGGAGGACGCGATGGCCGGTAAGGTAGATCTGTTTGTTCTCTGGGTTGCGAGCGCATCGGCGCTCTGACGTTTCGACATCCGCCTATGATCCTGGCCGACACATCGATCTGGGTAGACCAACTTCGCGGCGGCAATCCGGAGATGACCCGGCTGCTTGGCGGGGGGCAGATCGTGATGCACCCTTTTATCGTTGCGGAGATTGCTCTTGGCTCGCTGCACAATCGGCAAAAGAGGCTCGGCGAGCTGGAGGCGCTGCTCGAAGTGAAGGTGGCGCAACTCAACGAAGTGCGGCATATGATTGAGGCCCACTCTCTTTATTCCAAGGGCATCGGGCTGACGGACGCGCACCTGATCGCGTCCTGTCTAATGACACCGGGAACCCAACTATGGACGCGGGACGGCGCTTTGCAAAAGGTAGCCAGAGCTTTGGGACTCCTGATTGATCTGCCGTAAGAATGGGTACTTATCCGCTTGTTGCGCTGGTGAATCAAAGGCCTTGAGTGATTCAATAAGGACATGCTCGGAACCGGAGCGCTCCTTCTGCTCGCCTTCGCTACCCTGGTTGTGGTTGTGCTGCTTGTGTTGCTGCAGCTCACCCGCCTTGGCTACCTCATTCGCGCCACCATCCCCGACCGGCCTCGCCAGCGCATGTTCATTGCCTCGGTGGCCTTCGTCATCACCTTTGTCGGCGTCCGCATCCTGGTGGAGCTGATCCGCCACAACGAGGGCCCGTTCCAGTGGGTGACGGTGCGCGGCCACCACATTCATCACCTGGTGTGGGGCATTCTGATTCTGCTGCTGGTGGGCTACGGCTGGCTGCTCGACCTGGGCCGGTCGCATTCGCCGCTCTCCATCTTCTTCAGCCGCCTGATGTCGGTCAGCTACGGCGTGGGCGCGGCGCTCACGCTGGATGAATTTGCGCTGTGGCTGAACCTCGAACCCGACGCCTACTGGAACCACGAGGGCCGGCTCAGCATCGACGCTGTGATTCTCTTCGGCAGCCTGCTGGGCGTGGGCGCCTGGGGCGCGCCGTTCTTTCGCGGCATCCAGCGCATGTGGACCAGCCGCAGCATTTTGCGCAGCAGACTTGTGGGGCCTATTCGCCGCGCGCGGTTGCTTCGTCCGCGTAAAGTGCGGCGATTACCGCCGCGTAACGTGCCGTAATCACGCGCCGCTTGAGCTTCATGGAGGGCGTCAGTTCGCCTGATTCCTGGGTCCACTCGTCGGCCACCACGCGGAAACGCTTGAGCGATTCGAAATTAGCCAGGCCGCTGTTGACTTCGCGGACAATCTCGCCATAGAGCGCAACCACGCGGCTGTCGGCCACCAGCGCGGCGCGGTTTTGGGCTTCCACGCCGTGGTGTTTGGCCCAGTCCTCCAGCGCGGCAAAGTTCGGCGCCACGAGCGCGGAAATGAACTTGTGCTTGTCGCCCACCAGCGCGGCCTGCGCCACCAGCATATTGTTCTTGAGCTTGTTTTCGATGGGCTGCGGAGCCACCAGCTTGCCGCCTGAAGTCTTCAGCAGTTCCTTCTTGCGGTCCGTGATGTAGAGAAAACCATCCCCATCGAAGTGTGCAATATCGCCGGTGCGGAACCAGCCTTGGGCATCGAAGCACTCCGCCGTGGCCTCGGGTTTTTGCCAGTACCCGGCAAAGACAGCCGGGCCGCGCGTGAGCAGTTCACCGTCGTCGGCCAGCTTCAATTCCACGTTGGGCAGCGGCTTCCCCACCGAACCCATGCGGCGATGCAAAGGCGTGTTGAGCGCAATCACCGGCGAGGTCTCGGTGAGCCCATATCCCTCCCACAGCGCGATGCCCGCAGAGGCAAACCATTGCGCCGTGTCGATGCCCAGAGGGGCGCCGCCGGAGACAAACACCCGCACGCGGCCGCCAAAAGCCTCGCGGACCTTCGAGTAGACCAGCTTTGCGGCCAGCTTCCACAACAGCGAACTGGGCCGTTTGCCGTTGTAGACCGTTTCGAGATGGCCGGCGCCGAGGCGGATGGCCCAGGCCAGGATGCGCTTCTTCACCGGGGATTGCGCCGACTTCTGCTCCACGGCCTGGCGAATCTTTTCATAAACGCGCGGCACACCCACCAGCACCGTGGGCTTGATCTCTTTCATCGCAATGGGGAGTTTGTCGAACTGCGAGCAATAGGCCACCTGCGCGCCGGACATGTACATCACGTAGTCCAGCGCGCGCGCCGTGATGTGCGAAAGCGGCAGAAACGAGATGCACGAGTCGCTGGAGTTGAAGTTGAAATCGGCGGCGGCAAAGTTCTGGTTGGCGGCGATGTTGCCATGAGTCAGCACCACGCCCTTGGGCTCGCCCGTGGTGCCCGAGGTATAAATGAGCGTGCAGATGTCCTTAGGCTCGACTGACCGCACCAGGGCATCGAAGATGGGGTCGCGCTCGCTGCCGCGCGCATCGGCGCCGTCGAGGATCGCGCAGAGAGCGATCGCCCCGTCTGCCGGCGCGGCCGCGTCCATCATGAGAATGCGGTCGAGATCAGTGAGAGCGCGCACGGCGTTCAGCTTGTCAAATTGCTGGCGGGTGGAGACCACGGCGATGCGGCAGCCGGCATCCTTGATGAGCGTGGCCACCTGTTCGCCGGTAAGCGTGGGATAGATGGGCACGTTGGCCGCGCCGATGGCGAGCGACGCAAAATCGGCCACCGCCCACTCCCAGCGGTTCTCGCTGATGAGGGCGATGCGATCGCCCTTTTTTGCGCCCCAGTTGAGAAAGGCCTGCGCCAGCGCGCGCACGCGCTGATACAACTGGTCGGAGGAGACCGGCTGCCAGTGACCAAACTCATCCTGCCATAGAATGGCGCGCGGGTTGGCCGCCGCCGTCACGCGGCAGAACAGGTCGTTGATGGTGGAAATCGGGGCGATCTGGGTCGCAATCTGAGTCATGGGATTGATCTGGAGGACGCGGAGAATTCCTACCCGCAGCCAACCGAGAGTGTATCAGCGTGGAGTGTCCCGCGCGAATTGCCGGCCGGAATCAACCGCAGCCAATGACCGCAATGTCGCATAAAGACCTCCATAGATCGCGAATTCGCCATCTAGTTTCACCCCTCTTCCGCTGGCCACGAATCTCCCGGCCCGCACCAGTCCCACTTGGAGCGTTCATCCGGAGGTGCAACAAACTGGCCGTCCAGGTTTTCGCTTCGGATTTGCGCTCTGTAAACTAAACTCTGGAGGACTTCCCGTCTTCCAATGCAAAGGCCCGGACCAAAAACCATGGCCAAGCTCGAATCTGTGTTCTCTCCCAGTGAACCCGACCCAGCGCTCATCCGCTCGATGGCCCTGGCCAGGCGCATCTGCCTGAATGCGGTCGGGCTCATCAGCGTGCTTTCGCTCGGCCTTTGGCTGCTGCAGGCGCTGGGCGCATCGATTCCCGGCCTCTCGCCGTTCTTCGGCGTCGATGCAGCATTCTGTGTCCTGCTGGGCGCGTTCAGCCTGCATCTCTGCGAACTGCGCAAAGGGCCGCGCCGGAGCACGCGCCTGCTTAGCATTCTGCTGGCAACAGCGGTCACCTTGCTGGCCGCGGCCGTTTTGCTCCAGCAGCATTTTCCTCTCTCCATCGGCGTCAGCATCTCCGCGCTCGCAGGGCAGGCCGCCCGGTTTTCGCTCTCCGACCCCATGTCTTCCCAGACCGCAGCCGGCTTTGCGCTGCTGGGGCTGGCCACCATCTGCATGCAACTGCGGCCCTGGATCGCCGGCCGCCTGGCCGATCTGCTTCTCTTCCTGCTCGTCTTGCTGGTGCTCATTGATGTCTCCGAATACCTTTTTGGCCTGCTGCCCATGTTCGGCGTCCCGGGCAGCCTGCGCACCTCGCCACTCGCCTTGTTTTGCCTGTTTCTGCTGGCCGGCGCGGCTCTGCTTGGCCGCGCCGAGAGTGGCGTCTTCTCCATCCTTCTCGGCCGCGGAATCGGCAGCAGAATCGCACGCCTTTTTTCCCCGATCCTGCTGCTTCTGCCGTTCCTGCGCGAGGTCACGCGGGCTCACGTCATTGAGGCCCACCGCCTGCCCGCCAACTACGTCACCGCGGTCCTCGCCTCCACGGCCGCCATGCTCTCCTTCGGTTTCCTGCTCTTCGTCGCCTGGCGCATCAACGGCATGGAGCTCGAGATTCACCATCTCTCCCTGCGCGACGAACTGACCGGCCTCTACAATCTGAGGGGCTTTCACCTGCTCGCCGAGCAGGCCCTGATGATGGCGCAGCGAGTCCACGCCCCCTTTTCCGTGCTCTTCATCGATGTGGACAATCTGAAGAGGATCAACGACCAACAAGGCCACAGCTTCGGCTCCGCAACCCTTAAAGAAGCGGGCAAACTTCTCCGCTCCACATTTCGCGAATCCGATGTGCTGGGCCGCATCGGCGGCGACGAGTTCGCCGTGGCTGGCCAGTTCAGCCAGGCCGCCATTGCCGTGGCCACCGAGCGGCTCCGAGAGGCTGCGGCGCTGCAAAACTCTCGGCCTGAGTGCCGATTCACGCTCAGTTTGAGCATTGGCCACGTCACTTCAGAGCCGCACGCGCCGGAGCAGCTCGACGCTTTGCTCGCCAATGCCGACACGGCCATGTACGAGGAAAAGCGCCGCAAGAAGATCGAACCCAAATAAGAGGCGCTTTCAGGCGCGCCAACTGACCGCGGAACCATTGGGCGGCGTTTTCCGTAGCTTTGCTCAGCACCCTGCCAAGGAGAAGTTGTGATCTCAACCCGCAACCCAGGAAGAGTGGCCGGCCTGTGGTATCTCTTGCTGACCGCTATCGGCCCCTTGCGTCTCATCTACATTCCCAACAAACTGTTCGTGAATGGGGATGCAACGGCGACAGCCGCGAACATCGCCGCCCACGAGTGGCTCTTCCGCTTCGGGATGGTCAGCGACCTGGCCGGCGGGGTCGTTCTGATCTTCCTCGTGTTGGCCTTTTATCGCCTATTCAAGGGAGTGGACCAGAACCTGGCCGTGCAGGTGGTAATCTTCGGCGGCGTCATGCCGGCCCTCATTTATTTCGTCGGTGTGGTCAGCGACGGCGCAACCTTGACGCTGATGCGCGGAGCCGATTTCCTGTCCGCCTTCGACAAACCGCAGCGAGAGGCGCTGGCTCTGCTGTTTCTCCAACTGCATGACCAACAGATCACTGCCGCCGAGATCCTATGGGGCGTATGGCTCTTCCCGTTGGCCGCGCTCGTTTATAGGTCGCATTTCCTACCGCGGTTTCTGGGTGTCTGGCTCACCATCAACGGTTTCGCCTACGTCATCCTAAGCCTCACGGGCTTGTTATTACCGCAATTCCAGGATAAGGTGTTTGCCTGGTCCCAGCCCGCCATGCTCGGGGAGTTGGCGCTTACGCTCTGGCTCGTGATCAAGGGCGCCCAGCCGCCGACCGAGGAAGTGTCACCCAAATTGCCGGCCGCTTCGCTGCCCTAATACTACAGTTGTAGATCGGAGATTCTGGAGGGAGCAGGGGGATTCAACCCCCTGAAAGAGAGCAAAATAGCGTGGCCTTTAGGCCCGGGCCATTGTCCCTTTTCTGCGACAAGGAACAAGTACAACTATAGTACTAATTGCGATTCCGGGCTCCTCCGGTGGCCGAATTTGCATGATTATGCATTTCCGTTGTATATTTATACAAGCGTGGCCGCAGACTTGCGAGCCGCGCTTTCCCTTTGTACGGCGCAGACGCAGGACAGGCGAAGAGACGGAAATGAAGTTTCAACGGCACAACGCGATACGGGACCTGGTGGCGCAATCTCTGGTCTCCAACCAGGACGAGCTGCGCCGCAAGTTGCGCCGCCGCGGCTTTGAGGTCACGCAGGCCACGCTCTCGCGCGACATTCATGAACTGCGCCTTTCCAAAGGCCCCGGCGGCTACTCTCTGCCCAACGGAAATGACGTTAACGGCGGTTCCGCTGCGCTTGTGGATGACGGCCCACCCTCGGTAGCGGAGATGATGGAGAGCTTCGGCCTGCGCGCAAGCCAGGCCATGAACCAGGTGGTGGTGCGTACGGCAATGGGCGGAGCCCAGCCCGTGGCCGCTGCCCTGGACCGCGCCGGATGGCCGGAGGTGGTGGGCACTGTTGCCGGCGACGACACCGTGCTGGTGATCTGCCCCGACCCGCGCCGCGCCAGCGAAGTAGAAGCCCGGCTGAGGACGATTCTGGAGTCATGAGCGACACGTTACAAACCGCAGTTGTAGGAGTGACAGGGTACGCCGGCGCTGAGCTGGCGCGGCTGCTGCTGCATCACCCGCGCCTCAAGGGCACACCGCCGCTCTTTGCCGGCCGCATGGATGCCAAAGATGAAGCCCGCGGCGGCATTCCTCTCGGCGAGATTCATCCCCAGCTGGCCGGAAGCAGCGGCAACGGCAGCCTGAGGCTCGAGCCCTTCTCGTGGGAACTGCTGGTGAGCCGCGGCGTCGAGGTTCTCTTCCTTGCCACGCCGCACGAGCAGTCGCGCGAATGGGTGCCGGAAGCACTCGCGCGAGGGCTGCGAGTGATTGACCTGAGCGGCGCGTGGCGGCTCACCGATGCAGCCAATCGCGCCGTCTATAACTTTGACGATGATGGAACCGAGCTGGCCGACGCGATCCAGGTTCAGGCCGTCTACGGCATGCCCGAGCTGCACCGCGACCGTATCGCCTCAGCGCGCCTTGTCGCCAACCCCGGCTGCTATGCAACCTCCGTGATTCTTGCGCTCAAGCCGCTGGTCGCCGCCGGGCTTGTCGATCTCAACCACGGAATTGTGGCCGACTCGAAGAGCGGCGTCAGCGGCGCGGGCAAAGCTCCCACGGCGAAGACACATTTCATGTACGCGGCCGACAATCTCTCCGCCTACGGCGTCTTCACCCATCGCCACACGGGCGAACTGCTGGAGCAAATTGGCGTGGACAACAGCCAGATTGTCTTTACCCCGCACCTGCTCCCCATACCCCGCGGAATCCTTTCCACCATCTATGTGCATTTTCATGAAACGCAAACTGCGGCAAGTGTCTCTCAGGTTTACCATGAGTTCTTTGCCGGCAGCCCCATGGTGCGTCTCTACGACAAGTCGCTGCCTCAAATTCAGTACTCGGTCCATACCAATTATGCGGACATCGGCTTTCAGCTCGCGCCCGACGGCCGCCGCGCCGTCATCGTCAGTTGCCTTGATAATTTGTTGAAGGGCGCCTCCTCGCAGGCCGTGCAAAATCTGAATGGGATGCAGGGCTGGCACGAAGCTGAGGGCCTGGAATGAAATTCGCCGCGGAGGGTCTTGCATGAAGTACGTGGTCAAACTCGGTGGCGCTGGCCTTGAAACTCCGTCGCTGCTCTCCGGCTCCATGCGCGCCATCACCGAGCTGGTGCGCGATGGCAACCAGGTGGCCGTGGTCCACGGCGGCGGTGTGCAGCTGACGCGCACACTGAAGGCGCTGGGCAAGCAGAGCGAGTTCATCAACGGCCTGCGCATCACCGATGCGGAGACGCGCGATGTTGCGCTCATGGTTCTCGCCGGCAAAGTGAACAAGAGCCTGGTGGCCGCGCTGGGCGCGCTGGGCCAGCCGGCGGTTGGTCTCTCCGGAGGCGACGGCCTGCTCTTCCGCGCGCGTAAAAAGCGTACCGCTCCCGACCTCGGCTATGTTGGCGAGATCGTCGCCAGCGACCCGCGCTGGATTGAGGCCATCTGGCAGTTGAACGGCGTGCCGGTTCTCAGCTCCATGGCGCTCGGCTTCGACGGCGAATACTACAACATCAACGCCGATGAAATGGCCGCTGCCTGCGCCATTGCCTGCCGCGCCGATGCGCTCGTCTTCCTCACCGACGTGCCCGGCGTGAAGGGCGCAACCGGCGAAGTACTCCGATGGCTGTCCATCGATCAGATTGCGGAGATGGCCAAGAGCGCCGTCATCTCCGGCGGCATGTTGCCCAAGCTCAGCGCCTGCCGTGAAGCGCTCCTCAACGGCGTAAAGCGCGTGCGAATTCTTCCCGCAGAAGCTGCCAGTTCCCTTCCCGACCTGTGCAGCTCCCGCGTAGCCCATGGCACCGAAGTAATGGTGGCCTGACTCGTATTTCGTTGACTTCATTGTTCCATCAATGACGGTGTGTGTGTCGTCAACCAGCTTTGTAACAAGGCACGACTTTAGTCGTGCCGAAAAGGGGCTGTTAAGGAATGGGCTTTAGCCTCTGAGGTATCAAGGCAATGAACGCCCTGGCATTAAGGACACACGCTCTGGCATTTGCAGCCGCAGGAGAATTGAAATGACCAAACTCGATCAGATTCGCGCCGCCGAAGCAAAGCTTCTGCTCTCCACATACGAGCGCAACCCCATCGTTTTTGTCGGCGGCAAAGGCGTTCACATTGTAGACGAGAACGGTACACAGTACCTCGACCTGCTGAGCGGCATCGGCGTCAACGCGCTTGGCTACGGCCATCCGGTCATCGAAGAGGCCATCGTGCGCCAGAGCCGCAAGCTCATTCACACGTCGAACCTCTTCTATCACGAGGGCCAGGCGGAACTCGCGTTGCGCCTCACCGAGCGTACCGGCCTCGATCGCGTCTTCTTCGCCAACACCGGCACAGAAGCCTGGGAAGCCGCCATGAAGCTGGCGCGCGCTCACGCCGGCTTGCTGCGCAGCGAAGGAAAGCAGATCGGCACCAAGTTCCTCGCCCTCGAGCAGAGCTTTCACGGCCGCACCTTCGGCTCCGTCTCGACCACCTACAAGGCGAAGTACCGCGAGCCCTTCGGTCCCGTCGTTCCCGGCGTCGAGTTCGTCCGTTTCAACGATGTTGCCGATCTGCGCGCGAAATTCTCGACCGACGTGTGCGCCATTCTCGTCGAAGCCATCCAAGGCGAGGGCGGCATTCGCCCGCTCACGCAGGAGTTCTTCGCCGAAGCACGTGCGCTCACCACATCCACCGGCGCGTTGTTCATCGTGGATGAAATTCAAGCCGGCATGGGCCGCACCGGCAAGTGGTGCGCCTATCAGCACTATGGCATTCAGCCCGACGTCACCACCTTGGCCAAGCCCATCGCTGGCGGCATCCCGCTGGGCGCAATGCTCTGCACCGAAGAGGCGGCACGCGCCATCCATGCCGGCATGCACGGCACCACATTTGGCGGAGGCCCACTGGCCTGCGCGGTCGCCATCGCCGTCATCGACCACATCGAAAAGGAAAACCTGCTGGCCCATGCGACAGAAGTCGGCGACTACTTCCAGCAGCAGTTGCGCTCGCTGGCCGCGCGCCACACGGCCATCATCGACGTGCGTGGCAAGGGCCTGATGGTTGCAGCCGAGCTCGATTCGGCGGACCTCGCCACGCTCACAGTCGCTGAAATGTTGAAACGGCACATCCTGATCAACTGCACCAGCGATACGGTGCTGCGTTTTCTGCCGCCGTACATTCTGGAGCGCGCGCACGTGGACACCGCAATCGCCGCGCTGGATGAAATCTTCACCGAACATACCGGCGCAGTCGGCGCCGCGCACGCCGCAACGCATGCTGCAGGAGGAGCAAACCATGTCTAACAGAGCAACCATTGAAAGCCCTGACACCAAGCCGGCCGCCGCCGTGCCCGTGCAGAAAGACCCTGACATTCTTGCCGCCGCCGCGCGCCTCGCCGGAGAAGACATGTGCTCCATCGCCGACTTGACTAGCGGCGAAGTCCGCGCCATCCTCAAGCTCGGCCACGACGTCAAGCGCAACCCGCGGGAGTATCGCCACGCGCTCGACGCCAAGCAGATGGTGCTCATGTTTGAGAAGGCCAGCCTGCGCACGCGCCTCAGCTTCGAGACCGGCATCAACACCCTGGGCGGCAACGCCATCTTTCTTGACCACACCAACTCCCCGCTGGGCGAGCGCGAGTCCGTCGCCGACGTGGCGCGCAACGTGGAGCGCTGGGTGGATGTGATCGTGCTGCGCACCTACGCGCACGACACCATCACCGAGATGGCCGCAAACTCGCGAGTTCCAGTCATCAACGCACTCTCTGACTTCGAGCATCCCTGCCAGGCACTGGCCGACTTCATGACCCTGCAGGAGCACTTCGGCTCCGTCGCTGGACTCAACTTCACCTATCTTGGCGACGGCAACAACGTCTGCCACTCGCTCATGCTCACTGGCGCGCAACTCGGCGTCAACGTGACCATCGCCACGCCGCGCGGCTACTCGCCGGACATTGAGATTGTGACCCTGGCGCGCGACATTGCCCAGGCCAACGGCTGCGAAGTGCGGCTGCTGCAAGACCCGCAGCTCGCCGTCGAAGGCGCCGATGCGGTCTATACGGATGTCTGCGTGAGCATGGGCTTCGAGCACGAGTCCACCAAGCGCGCGCCCATCTTTCGCCCCTTCCAGGTGAATGAAGCGTTGATGCAAAAGGCCTCGCCCAGTGCGGTCTTCATGCACTGCCTGCCCGCGCGCCGCAATGCCGAAGTCACCGACCAGGTGCTCGACGGACTGCAATCCATCGTCTTCGACCAGGCAGAAAACCGCATGCACGCGCAGAAGGCGTTGCTGTTGCTGTTGCTCGGCGGCTTGGCAAACACAGCAAGTTTTCAGTGATCAGTGAGCCGAGTCGCCGATAGAGTGGGGAGAGTCAGTGCGAATCGTTGTATGGAATTGCCAGATGGGGCTCGACAAGAAAGCAGTTGCATTGCTCTCGCTGAATCCCGATGTTGCCGTCGTTCCAGAATGTTCAAAGAACTCTGCTGCCACTTTTCAGAGGCGCGGATATGAGACGCTGTGGTTCGGATCAAATCCCCTTAAAGGGCTTGGGATATTCTGCCAAGAAGGATTGTCAATTCGACCACTTCCACAGCCGAAGCAAAAATGGATCGTGCCCGTCAAGATCGATGGTCCCAATCCATTTACATTGCTTGCGGTCTGGGCGTGCCGGATTGGAAAAAAGAAAATAGACAACTACATCGGTCAGGTCTATCAGGCCCTAATGTCTCACCCTGAGTGGTTTGACGGGACACCTGTTGTCCTCGCGGGAGACTTGAACAGCAACAAGATTTGGGACGCTGAGCGACTGACCGGGAATCACTCAGACGTTGTAAAGATGTTGTCCAAACATGGTCTGGTGAGCGGGTATCACGAATTCTTTGGGGAGGCACAAGGGGCCGAATCTCGTCCCAGTTTCCATCTTTACCGCCATGCAAATCGGCCGTTTCATATTGACTACGTCTTCATTCCTCAGGAATGGAAGCCTTACCTTAAGTCAGTTGATGTCGGGGTTTACGACCAGTGGTCAAAACTAAGCGACCATTGTCCTTTGATCGTTAACGTTTCCTCTGCCATTCAACCTATTACTACTCACCGGCAACTGAAGCCAGAAGTCTTTTGAGGTTTTCACAAGCATGTCCGTAATTCTCGAATCCCTGCCCGTCGGCCAGAAGGTCGGCATAGCCTTCTCCGGCGGGCTAGACACTTCCGCCGCCCTGCACTGGATGAAGCAGAAGGGCGCCATCCCCTACGCCTACACGGCCAACCTCGGCCAGCCCGACGAATCCGACTACGACGCAATCCCTCGCGCGGCCCTCGAATACGGCGCTGAAAAGGCGCGCCTGATCGACTGCCGCGGCCCGCTCGTGCGCGAAGGCATCGCCGCGCTCCAGGCCGGCGCCTTCCATATCACCACCGCCGGCGTTCCCTACTTCAACACCACTCCCATCGGCCGCGCCGTCACCGGCACCATGCTGGTGGCCGCCATGCAGGAGGACGACGTCCACATCTGGGGCGACGGCTCCACGTTCAAGGGCAATGACATCGAGCGCTTCTACCGCTACGGCCTGCTCGTCAATCCAGCCCTCCAGGTCTACAAACCCTGGCTCGACAACGCCTTCATCGACGAGCTCGGCGGCCGCGCCGAGATGTCTGCGTACATGCAGCAAGCAGGCTTCGCGTATAAGATGTCCGCCGAGAAGGCCTACTCCACCGACTCCAACATCCTGGGCGCAACCCACGAAGCAAAAGACCTGGAGCACCTTTCTACTTCTATCAAAATAGTTGCCCCCATTATGGGCACGGCGTTCTGGCGCGACGATGTGGAAGTCCAGCGCGAGCAGGTCACCGTCCGCTTTGAAGAGGGCTTTCCTGTAGCGCTCAACGGCCGTCGCTTCGACGACCCCGTCGCCCTGCTTCTCGAGGCCAATCGCATCGGCGGCCGCCACGGCCTCGGCATGTCCGACCAAATTGAGAACAGGATCATCGAGGCCAAGAGCCGCGGCATCTACGAGGCGCCCGGTCTCGCCCTTCTCTTCATCGCCTACGAGCGGCTCATCACCGGCATTCACAATGAGGACACCATCGAGCAGTACCGCGACCATGGCCGCAAGCTCGGCCGCCTGCTTTACCAGGGCCGCTGGTTCGACTCCCAGGCCATCATGCTCCGCGAATCCGCCCAGCGCTGGGTCGCCAAACCCATCACGGGCGAAGTCACACTTGAGCTGCGCCGCGGCAACGACTACTCCATCCTCAATACAGAGTCGCCCAACCTCACCTTCCATCCCGAGCGTCTCAGCATGGAGAAGACCGAATCCACCTTCTCCCCGCGCGACCGCATCGGCCAACTCACCATGCGCAATCTCGACATCGCCGATACCCGCGACAAGCTCCTGACCTACGCCGCCGCCGGCCTCCTTACCCTTAGCAAGGGCAGCGAAATGCCCAGATTGAACAGCGCGCCAGACAAGGAATAAGAACAAGAAATAGCATGAGGTACGCCTGAATCAATGTCGAACGAACAACAATCCGTCAAGATGTGGTCCGGCCGCTTTCGTGAGCCGCTCGATAGCGACTTTGAAGCGTGGCAGCGGTCGATCGTCTTTGACTGGCGGCTTCTTCCCCAGGAAGTGGCCGCCAGCAAGGCGCACGCATCGGCCCTGATCGCCGCTGGCATCCTCACCAGGGATGAAGGAACGCAGATCAGGAACGCCCTCGACGCCGTCGCCGCGGACCACGCGTCGGAGAGCGGCCAGGCCCTGGTGCGCGACCACGCAACCGCTGAAGATATTCATCATTTCGTCGAGCTCGCACTGGTCGAGCGCGTTGGCTCGCTCGGTCTGAAGCTCCACACCGGCCGCAGCCGCAACGAGCAGATCGCGACCGATCTGCGGCTCTATGTCCGCGCACAGATTGGCCGGGTCGTTGAGTCTCTTGGGGCATGGGCTAACGCGCTCATTAAGCAGGCTCATGCAGCCGACGAGTCAGTCATGCCCAGCTACACCCATCTGCAACGCGCCGAGCCCGTGCTCGTCGCTCACTGGCTGCTGGCCTACGTTGAGATGATCCTGCGCGACGCAGACCGCCTTCGCGATTGTGCAACGCGACTCAACCGCTGCCCGCTAGGCTCCGGCGCAGTGGCCGGTGCAACCCTTGCGCTTGACCGCAACCTCGCAGCGCGGGAGTTGGGCTTCACCGCTCCAACGGCCAACTCGATGGATGCCACCAGTGACCGCGACTTCATCCTTGAGTATCTGCAAGCGCTCACGTTCGTCGGCCTGCACTTGAGCCGCTTTGCGGAAGAGATCACGCTCTTTGCGACCGCGGAATACAACTTTGTTGCGCTTCCCGAAGCCTTTTCCACCGGCTCCAGCGCCATGCCGCAAAAGAAAAACCCTGACCTGACCGAGCTGATCCGCGCCAAGGTCGGCCGCATTCACGGCGCTGCGCAGGCGGTCACGATCCAGCTCAAAGGCCTGCCGTTGGCTTACAATAAAGATATGCAGGAGACTCAGGAGCCAGCCTTCAGCGTGGATTTTGTTCCGCGGATGCTTACACTTGTAGCCCGCTTCACCGCTGCCCTTCAGTTCAATCGTGAGCGCATGAGCGAAGCGGCGCAGTCCGGCTACTTGAATGCCATGGCCGCCGCCACTTATCTAGTTCACAAGGGTGTGCCCTTCCGCACCGCGCATGAAAAGATCGGCAACGCGGTGCGCTACGCGCTAGAGAAAGGCGTGGAACTCAACGACCTTACACTCGATGAGTTGCGCGGGTTCGGACCCGAATTCGGCGAGGACTTCTTCGCGGCCGTCACGCTCACGGAAACGCTCGACTGTCACGATGTCATCGGCGGAACCGCACGCCGGCGCGTGCAACAGGCGCTTGCCGCGGCATCCGAACGCATCGCCGCTCTCAATATACAGGGGGCCATTCATGCTAGTGCGTAAAGCCCTCCTCCAGGACGCTTCGAATGTTTACGACCTGGTGAACTCGCTCTCCGGCGACGGCACGCTGCTCAAGCGCGCCTTCGCTGAGATCTGCGAAAACATTCGCGACTTCACCGTTGCCGAGTCCGATGGCGGCGTCTTTCTCGGCTGCGGCGCGCTGCACTTTTACGGTCCTCATCTGTGCGAGGTGCGCTCCATCGTGGTCAAGCCGGAGGCCAAGGGCCAGGGCGCAGGCGGCCGTATCCTCGGCTCTCTGATCGAAGAGGCCGAACTACACGGCATCCAGTCCGTCTGCCTGTTCACGCGCATCCCCGACTTCTTTTTCAAGTACGGCTTCCGCATCGTAGAAGACAAGTCCGAGTTGCCTGACAAGATATTCAAGGACTGCCAGATTTGCCCGCGCCTCCATCGCTGCGATGAAGTCGCCATGGTCCGCGGCCGCATCCCGCGCATGTCCATCCTCGGCCCCCGCGAGGAAGCGCAGCAGTTAGTGCGGCTTTCCGGCTAACTTAAGACTTACTCAGCATCGCCGCAGCCACTGCAGCCTGCCCATAACTAAGCCCTCCATCCCCAGGACTGACTTGGGCGTGCTGAAATACCTCGAAGCCCTGTGCTTCTAACTTTGCCCGCAGCAATCGCGTCAATCTGCGGTTGTGCATGCAGCCGCCACTTAGCACTGCCTGACCAACTCCGGTGATCGCCCGCGCCTCCACCGCAGCCTTTACGAAACCCAAGGCTACGCCTGCGTGAAACCGTGCGGAAATCCGCGCCTTGCTCACGTCCTGATTCAAGTCGTGCAACAATTCTTGCCACAAAGGGCCGGCGCCAATTCTCGCCGCCTCGCCCACGGCCCAGTCACCTGCCGCGAATTCCATCGCATAGCCCCGCTCATCGTCCGATTCATCCACCGCAATGCCTTCGAGTTCGATGGCCGCCTGCGCCTCATAGTCCACCACGCGCTGTCCCAGCACCACAGCCGCAACCGCATCAAAGAGCCGTCCGCAACTCGAAGTAAGCGGAGCATTCACACCGCGCTCTATCATTTGCCGCAGCACCCGCACTTCCTTCTCCTGCGCGCCGAGCAACCTCGCAACCTCATCTGAAGCGACATTGAACCCCGCTGCATGCAATGCGCCGAGCGCCATGCGCCATGGCTGCTTTACGGCCGCATCGCCGCCGGGCATCGGCACGTATTCCAGATGTGCGAAGCGCTCGAAGCTTTCAAGCCGGCAGATCAACACTTCTCCGCCCCAGATCTTTCCATCCATGCCGTAGCCTGTACCATCGAGCGAAAGCCCAATCGTTTCGCCCGTCAGCCCATGCTCCGCCATGCACCCCGCCACATGCGCATGATGATGCTGCACCGCAATCGTCCCTATTCCATGCGCAGCCGCCCACTCCTTCGCCCACGTAGTCGACAGATAGCCCGGATGCAAATCGTGCACCACTGCCTCCGGCTCAATGTCAACCGTATGCATCAAGTGCGCAAGCGATTCCTCAAAAAACTCCAGCCCTGTCAGATTTTCGAGATCGCCCAGATGCTGGCTCTGATAAACAAACCTTCCCCGCGCCAGCGCAAACACATTCTTCAGATGCCCGCCAACAGCCAACAAAGGAACAGCGTCCAAAGGCAAACCCACACCGAGCGGCACAAATCCCCGCGCCCGCCTAATCAATTGCGGCGCGCCATCCACAATGGCGGCCACAGAGTCGTCGCACCGCTGCAGGATCTCGCGGTCGTGCATCAGGAATGCATCCGCAATGGCGCTCAGCCGCGTCAGCGCTTCGTCGTTGTCAATCGCGATGGGCTCCTCGCTCAGATTCGCGCTTGTCATCACCAGTGCGCGCAGCCGACCGGAGGCAAATAGCAACTGCTGCAATGGGGCGTAAGGCAAAAAGACGCCGAGCCACGGAATGCCGGGCGCAACGCTTGCGGCGATGTCACTGCCGTCTCGCTTGCGCGCCAGCACAATCGGCCGCGCAGACATCTGCATGAGGGCTTCTTCGTCTGCAGTCAGTTCGCAAATCTCCCGCGCCGCTGCAACATCCCGTACCATCACGGCCAGCGGCTTTCCGTAGCGGTGCTTGCGCTCGCGCAGCCGCATCACCGCAGCCTCGTTGGTTGCATCCACGCTTAAATGAAAGCCGCCAATGCCCTTGATCGCCATGATCTCGCCCGCTGCGAGGCGATCAATACATGCGGCTACGGGGTCATCCGCTGAAATCAGCGCTCCATCGGTTCCAATTAACGACACGCGCGGCCCGCACTCCCAGCAGGCATTCGGCTGCGCATGGAAGCGGCGGTTGGCGGGATCGTCGTACTCCGCCTGGCAGGCCGGGCACATGGTGAAGCGCGCCATTGAGGTCTGCGGGCGGTCATAGGGAATGCGCCTTGTAATCGTGTAGCGCGGACCACAGTTGGTGCAGTTCAGGAACGGATAGCAATAGCGCCGGTCCTTTGGATCGAGCAACTCGCGCAGGCAGTCCGCGCAGGTAGCCGCGTCGGCGGGAATGCCTGTGCTCACGCGGCCCAGGACCGCGCTCGCGACAATGTGGAATCCTGTTTCACGGGTGGGAGCAAGCTCCTTCACCGCGATCGCGTCGATGCGCGCCAGCGGCGGTGTCTCGGCGCGCAAGCGCGTGACGAACGCATCCAACTGCTCCGCCGATCCCTCAACTTCGATTGTTACGCCATGGGTGTCGTTGCCGATGAATCCGGCAAGCCCTTCTTCCTGCGCCAGCCGGTAGACGAACGGCCGGAAACCCACGCCCTGGACCACGCCGCGCACGACAACGCCGCGCCGTTCGCTCAGCATCGGCGCATTGTGCGGTTCTCGTTCGGGATGGATCTCTGAAGTCAAGAAAGAGCCTCTCACCGCAGACAAGCATAGCGCATCCATCCGTTCCCTCGGGCATGCCGAATTTGACGGCCCCGCGGCAGCTTCCTGTAAAGTGGCGTTTCAGGCTGTACCTGCCTTTCTCGTTCTTGAACGGGAGAGCACCGGCAGTCACAAATGAGTCCAATCCAGTTTTCAACGGGAACGTTCCCATGCCAGCACACAAGCTTCTTCGCACAACGATCCTTGGCCTTGACGTTGGCGGCACCAAGACCGCCTGCGTGGAGGGCTCAGCCGATGCGCAAATCCTTCAGCGCATCGAATGGCCCACGCAGGCGGAGCGGCCATTCGATGCAGTGTTTCCTCAACTCGTCGAGCAAATCCGAACGGTAATCGCTAAGGCCAACCGCGAAGATCGAAACCCGATTGCGATCAGCGTCTCCATCGGCGGGCCGCTGCGGATTGAGGAGGGCTTTCTCATCAATCCACCGCACCTGCCCGGCTGGGAGAACACGCCGCTCAAAGCCCGCCTGATGGAGGCCTTCCCTGCGCTTCCGGTCTTTGTGGAGCACGACGGCAATGCGGGCGCGCTGGCCGAGTTTCACTTCGGCGTGGGCCGCGGCCGGCAGGATCTCAGGCACATGATCTTTCTCACTTTCGGAACCGGCCTGGGTGGGGGCTTCATCGTGAACGGGCAAATTCTCCGCGGCGCATCCGACACAGCTGGCGAAGTGGGCCACTGGCGCCTGGCCGAAGATGGTCCGCTCGGCTTCGGCAAGCGCGGGTCGTGGGAGTCGTTCGCCTCCGGCGCGGGCCTAGTGCAGCTGGCCGCGGAGATGTTTCCCTCGCGCTGGACCCAGCAGTCGCCCATCGCCTCGCTGGTCACTGCTATGGTCGAGAACGATCGCGAAGCGCTGCGTGTGGCCGAGGCCGCCGGCCAATGGATGGGCCGTGGATTGGCGTTGCTGATCGATGCGCTCAATCCGCAGATCATCGTCTTCGGCTCGCTGGGCGTGGTGCTCGGCGAGCGCATCTTCGCACCGGCGCGCAAGGTGATCGACGCTGAAGCCTTGCCGATGGCTGCGGCGGCGTGCGAGCTGCTGCCGTCTGCCCTGGGCAAGCAAATTGGCGATGTGGCCGCGCTCATGGCGGCGCTTACGGAACCTTCGGTGCGGCTGTTGCTGAATGGGAATTCAAGTGAAGCAAGGCACGAGGAGAACGGGCATGAGTAACAACGAGAACGGAATTTCCAGGCGCGAGTTTCTGATGCAGGGAGCGGCAACGCTGGGCGCACTGGCCGCAGCACCCGCGCTGGCGCGGCAGGCAGCGGGCGCAGCGCCGGACTCAGCACCGGGCAAGGTGCTGCACATCATCGGTCACTCGCACATCGACGCGGCCTGGCTGTGGCCGTGGCGCGACGGAGCCGACACCGTGCTCACCACCTTCCGCAGCGCTCTGAACCGCATGACGGAGACACCGGGCTTTTGCTACACCCACTCCTCCTCGGCTCACTATCGCTGGGTGGAGCGCGCCGATCCTGCCATGTTCGCCGAGATTGTTTCCCGCGTGCGCGAGGGCCGCTGGGAAGTTGTGGGTGGCTGGCCGGTCGAGCCCGACTGCAACATTCCTTCGACGGAGAGCTTCATTCGCCACTCGCTATACGGCAAGCAATATTGCCAGCGCACGCTGAGCGTGGATGTGAAGATCGGCTTCAATCCCGACTCCTTCGGCCATGCGGCCGGACTGCCCACGATTCTGAAGCGCGCAGGCTACGGTTACTACGTCTTTATGCGCCCGCAAGAGCACGAGATGAAGCTGCCGCTCCTCTTCTGGTGGGAGGGGCCCGACGGGTCGCGCGTGCTGGTAAACCGCATCTGGCACCACTACGACGGCGATGCCGATGACATTCGCCAGGCTGCTGCTTCCAGTTTCGCACCCGGTCTCGATCATGCAGCGTTCTTTCTCGGAGTGGGCGACCACGGCGGAGCGATTACAAAAGAACAGATCCGCGACATCCTCGCGCTGCGCAAGAACGCGAGCCTTCCCGAGCTGCGTTTCAGCACCCTGCGCGATTTCTTTCATGCCGTCGAAAGCTCGCCGGCCTTTGCATCGCTGCCCGTCGTCAAGGGCGAATTGCAGCACCACGCGCGCGGATGCTACTCCGCAAATGGCGAAGGGAAATTTCTCAATCGCCGTGCGGAGCGATGGCTGGGCGAGGCGGAGGCCATCGCGGTTGTAGGCAGCTTGCACTCCGGCCACGCCTACCCGGCCGAGCAGTTCTCTGAATCCTGGTGGAAGGTTCTCTTCTGCCAGTTTCACGACATGATGGCCGGCACATCGCTTTACTCCGACTACCAGGACGTGCGCGACAGCGTGGGCTACGCCTGCGAGGTGGCACAGACATCCAAAGTGGAAGTGCTCGAAATGATGGCCCGGCGCGTCGACCTCAGCTCGGTGGAAGAGAGCGCTGTGTTTGCCTATAATCCTCTGCCCTGGAAGCGCAAGGCGCTGGTTGAGATTCACGCGCAACGCGATCCCTCGGAACACGCCGCGATCACGCACCTGCGCGCCAAGGATGGCAGCGCGATCCCCTTGCAATGGAGGCCTGCGGCAAGCATGACGCAGTTTCTCCCGCGTCTGTCGGCCTGGGTCGATCTTCCGGCATGCGGATACAAGGTGTTTGAGCTGGCGCACGGCGAGGAGCCGAAGCCCGAGCCCTACGGCGACTTTGTCACCATCAACAACTCCGGCTTTGGCATCTCGTCGTTGAAAGCACCCGACGGGACCGAGTTGCTCGAGAGCCCGATTGGCCTGGTTGCCATCAGCGATACCAGCGACACCTGGGCCCACGGCATCAACCAGTTTCGGCAGGAGATGGGCCGGCCCACGTTCATCTCTTCCATCGTCGTCGAGGACGGCCCGGTCACGCGGGTTACGCGCCAACGCGCGCGCTGGCAAGACTCTGAAATTGTGCTTGACATTGCGCAGTTCGCGGAACTGGACTTTGTGGAATTGCGCTTTGTCATCGACTGGAACGAGCACGAGCAGATGCTCAAGCTGGAAATTCCCACTGCCCTCACGAGCCCCAGGATCTTCGCCAAGGTTCCCGGCCAGGTGCTGGAACGCCACGTGAATGGAGAGGAAGAGCCCTATCAGGACTGGGCCGCGGTGGAAGGCAAGGTCGCCGGCAGCGACTATACGCTGGCCGTGCTCAACGCGCAGACCTACAGCTACGACTGCCTCAACGGGCTCTTTCGCACCGTGCTGATCCGCTCCGCGCCCTTTGCCCGCCACAACCCCGCCCAGGTGCCGCACAACGACAACAATGCCTGGCAGGACCAGGGCCGCCAGGAGCGGCGATTCTGGCTCATGGCAGGCCGCGGCACGTGGCCGGAGCTGGCTCTCGACCGCCGCGCGGAAGAGTTGCAGACGCCTGCCGAATACGTGATGGACTCCGCGCATCCTGGAACGGAGCCATGGGACAACTCGTTCCTTGAAATCATGCCCAGCAGCGTCTGTGTACTGGCAATCAAGCAGGCCGAGCGCAGGCAGGACGGGACGATTGTCCGCATTCAGGAGCGATCGGCGAGTGCCACAAAGGCGACCATCAAGAGCGCCGCAATGGGCGTCGACTACACAGTAAACCTCACGCCCTGGGAGATCAAGACTCTCCTGCTCAAGCCCGCGCAGAGCGGTCGCGCGGAGGTGCGGGAGATTTCCCTGCTTGAGGTCTAAACTGCACAGCCTCCTCCGCTCCGCAGTTTAAACTTAAGTGCATGATGCTTTTCAGCAGCATCGGTTTTCGGCCTTCACGGTTGACCTTCCCGGCGGCGGCGATGATCGCGTGTCTTTGCGCTGCCGCAGCGTCGCAGCAGCCCAATGAGGCCGCAGTCATTCGCGGCGTGGATACCGCGGTGAAGTCAAGGGTCGACGCCATCGAAGGCTACACAGTTACCGAGCATTACGCTGTCTATCGCGGCAGTGACCAAGCCCATCCAGCGGCCGAGATGACCGTCAAGACAGCCTACAAACGAGAGACGGGCAAGAGCTACACGATCCTTACCGAGAGCGGCTCGGCCATGCTGCAAAGGCTTGTGCTGAATTCGATTCTGGAGAATGAGAAACGAATCAACGAGCCTGGCGTGCGCGAGGGCGCGTGGCTCACATCGGCAAACTACCAGATGAAACTGAAGCCCGGCAGGCCCGAGCGCGTGAATGGCCACGATTGCTTCGTTCTCTCCATCACGCCACGCCAGAAAGCCCCCAATCTCATCGTCGGAACTCTGTGGGTGGACACCCGGGATGAGTCGATCGTGCAGATCCAGGGCACTGCTTCCAAGAGCATCTCCGTGTTCACAGGAGCAACCCAGTTGATGCGCCAGTACAGCCCGGTCGCCGGTTTTGCGGAGGCCACGCGCGCCCGCGCAGTTTCCAGCAGTTTCCTCTTCGGCCAGACCGTCGTGACCATCGATTACAGCGGTTACGAAATCGATATTCGTGCTACCCGGTGAACACTTTTTTCGAAATCGTGTGATACGCGTCGTGCCAAATGCCGTGACTCTGGTCTATACTGGGCTGCGTGACTCCAATCTTGGGCGACTGGAAACTCGATGCCGCGCTTGGCTCCTGCCTGTTGCTGGGCCTGCGCCACGGCTTCGACTACGACCACTTGGCCGCCATCTCCGACATCACCGCCGTGCAGCGCAACTGGCGCAGCGGCTTGCGTTTAGGCGTCACCTATGCACTGGGCCACGCTTTCACGGTAGCGGCCTTGGGCGTCGCCGTACTCCAGCTGCACATAGGACTGCCCGAGGGCCTGGACCACTGGACCGAGCGGCTGATCGGGCTGACGCTGATCCTCCTCGGCATCGGCGTGGTCGCCGGAATCCTGCGCAAGGACGCGCATGTCCACTCCCACAACCGCGTGGAGAGCCGCCTGGCCATCGCCATCAACGGCGTGTTGTGGCTGGCCTGGCAGGTGCGCCGCATCTGGAACCGCCAGGCGCGGAAGCCCGGTCGCTTCCAATGGATGTACAACGGCAAATCGGTCTTCGCAATCGGCATGTTGCATGGCGTGGGCGCGGAAACCCCCAGCCAGCTGGCGCTTTTCTTTCTCACCGCCAACCTGGGCGGCACTTCGCGCGGCATGCTGGGACTGCTGGCTTTTTCCGTCGGCCTGGTGGCTATGAACGCGCTCATGACCGCATCCATGGGCGGCGCCTTCACCGCTACCGGCCACCACCCCCGCTTCTACCACGCAATTGCCTGGGCCGGCGCTGCCTACAGCTGCTTTATCGGCTTCATTTTTCTATTCGGCATCTCCGACCATTTGCCGTCGCTGGGATGACAATTCACGCTCTCTCGGCAACACAAGGCGCCGCCAGTCATTCTGCACGCATCAGGCGCGGCTCAATGCGGCATCGGTCGGCGTAACGGCTTGATCTTCCGCACACCTGTTCGCGGTCTCGACAAAAGGCCGCCCGTAGTAAGAATCGACAAGAATCGAGCGCAGCTCGCCGATCAGCGGATAGCGGGGATTGGCGCCGGTGCACTGGTCATCGAAGGAGTCCACAGCCACGTAGTCCAGGTGCGCCAGAAAATCCGCCTCGGCCACGCCCGCTGCCTGAATCGACGCTGGTATCTCGAGCTGGCGCTTCAACTCTTCGATCCACGCAATCAGTTTCTCCACCTTCGCCGTTGTCGTGTCGCCACCCAGTCCCAGCGCGTCGGCAATCTCCGCATAGCGGCAGCGCGCCTTGGGCCGGTCATACTGCGAAAACGCCGACTGTTTGGTCGGATTGTCGTTGGCGTTGTAGCGTACCACGTTGGCCAGCAGCAGCGCGTTGGCCAGCCCATGCGCCAAATGGAACTCGGCGCCCAGCTTGTGGGCCATGGAGTGGCACACGCCCAAAAACGAGTTGGCGAAGGCCATGCCGGCCAGCGTGGCCGCGTAGTGCACCTTCTCGCGTGCCACCGGGTCGCCGGCGCCGCGTTCATAGGCTTGCGGCAGATAGTCCTTCAGCAGCTTCAGCGCCTGCAGCGCGTGTCCGTCGGTGAACTCAGTAGCCATGATGGAGACATAGGCCTCAATCGCGTGCGTCACCGCGTCGATGCCGCCGAAAGCCGTGAGCGCCCTCGGCATGTCCATGGCCAGGTTGGGATCGACGATGGCCATCCGCGGGGTGAGTTCGTAATCGGCAATGGGATACTTCTTGCCGGTTGCATCGTCCGTGACGACGGCGAAGGGCGTCACCTCGCTGCCCGTGCCCGACGTGGTTGGAATGGCCACCAGCGTGGCCTTCGCGCCCAGCTTCGGGAATTGATAGATGCGCTTGCGAATGTCCATGAACCGCATGGCCAGGTTATGGAAGTCCACCTCCGGATGCTCATAAAGCACCCAGGCGATCTTGGCTGCGTCCATGGGCGATCCGCCGCCAAAAGCAACAATCACGTCTGGGCGGAAGGCGGTCGCCACCTCGGTGCATTTGCGCACCGTGGCCAGCGTCGGGTCGGCTTCAACCTGGAAGAACGTCTCCACTTCCAGGCCATGGCGCTTCAACTGAACAATCAGATCGTCGGCGTGGCCGTGGTTGAAGAGATACGGGTCGGTCACGACCAGCGCGCGCTTGCGTCCGGCCAGTTCCTTTATAGCCTCGGAAAGACAGCCGCGGCGAAAATAGATCGATTGCGGCAGCTTGTGCCACAGCATGTTTTCCGCACGCTTGGCCACAGTCTTGATGTTGAGCAGTTGCAGCGGTCCGACGTTGGCAGTCACCGAGTTTCCTCCCCACGATCCGCAGCCCAGCGTGAGCGATGGCGCCAGGCTGAAGTTGTACAGATCGCCGATGCCGCCATGCGACGAAGGCGAGTTAATCAGAATCCTCGAAGTCTTCATGTGCGCGCTGAAATAGTTCACGCGCTCACGCTGCCCATCCTGGTCGGTGTAGAGAACGGAAGTGTGGCCAATGCCCTGCAAGGCCACCAGTGCCGCGGCTTTGTCCACCGCATCTTCAAAATCGCGGGCCCGGTAGAGCGCCAGCACGGTCGACAGCTTCTCATGCGCAAACGGTTCGCTGGAGGAGATCTCCGTCACCTCGCCGATGAGTACCTGGGTGCCGGCCGGCACGGTAAAGCCGGCCATGCCTGCAATACGCACCGCGGACTGGCCCACGATGGCCGGATTGACCGACCCATTCACCATGAGCACCGCACGCACGGCATCGGTCTCCTCCGCGCCGAGGATGTAACCGAGGTGACGCCGGAAGCGGTCGCGCAGGTCGTCGTAGATGGTGTCCACCGCAATCACCGCCTGCTCCGACGCGCACACCACACCGTTGTCGAAGGTCTTCGACATCAGAATCGAAGCCACCGCGCGCTTCAGGTCCGCGGTCTCGTCGATCACCACCGGCGTGTTGCCCGGGCCCACGCCAATTGCAGGCGTACCCGAGGAGTAGGCCGCATGCACCATGGCCGGTCCGCCCGTGGCCAGGATCAGCTTGATAGACGTGTGGCGCATCAGGGCATTGGACAGATCCACGGTTGGCTCGTCGATCCAGCCGATGATGTCCTTGGGCGCGCCGGCGGCCACCGCGGCTTCCAGCACGATCTTCGCCGCCGCGCAGGTGGAGCGCCGCGCGCGCGGATGCGGGCTGAACACAATGCCGTTGCGCGTCTTGAGCGCAATGAGCGCCTTGAAGATGGCCGTCGAGGTGGGATTGGTTACCGGAATGATGCCGCAGATGACGCCCATTGGCTCGGCTACCGTCATCGCGCCGGCCTCGTCGTCTTCGCTGAGCACGCCGCAGGTTTTTTCATCCTTGTATTTGTTGAAGATGTACTCGGAGGCAAAGTGATTCTTGATCACCTTGTCTTCAACAATGCCCATGCCCGTCTCCTCCACGGCCATCTGCGCCAGCGGAATCCGCTCGCCGGCAGCAGCCAATGCGGCATGGGCAAAGATGCGATCCACCTGCTCCTGGGTATAGGCGGCAAACTGCCGCTGCGCTATTTCCACGCGGGCTACCAGGGCATTCAGTTCAGCCAGTGAGTTCACATGCATGACGATCTCCGTTCTTGCGGGAAAAGCAGGACACTGCTTGCGCGGTTGAAGTGAAAATGGGCAATGAGGCAAGTCGGCCTCAGCAGGATTATGCAGCTCCCGCATTGTCCCGCGATGTGATACGAGTCACGCCAGTTGTCTGATCATCTGCTTGGATCGCTTGTGGCGGCGCTTTGTCCGGCCAAGCCTTTGCATCTCGGTGAGCGTCCCCCAATTCTAGGAACCGGGACAGGATGCCACATCGTGGAACAGTCTATGCTGCCCGTGACATCGGTCACGGCTGAATGGAAGCTCCCGCAAGTAGAACGGAGCTAGACAAGGAGCAAAGCACACGAGCACAATCGTCTTGCATCCTGTCTTGTCTGCATCCGGGAGGGAATCGTGCCAGCTTTCACTCCACCGCCGCTGCCCAGCGACGACAAACGTTGGAAGATCGTGAACGGCACCATGCGCAAGAATGGATTCGCCCGCCACGCCCTGATTGAAACGCTTCACACCGTGCAGTCCTCGTTCGGCTACCTCGACGACGATGCCATCCGTTTTGTCGCGCGCTCGCTGCGCGTGCCGCTCAGCCAGGCCTATGGAGTTGTGACCTTTTACCACCATTTCAGCCTCAAGCCGCCGGGCAAGCACACCATGACCATCTGCACCGGCACCGCCTGCTACATCAAGGGCACCGACAAGCTGGTGGCCGCGGCGGAAAAGCGCCTGGGCATTCCCCAGGGCCAGACGACCAAGGACGGCATTATCAGCCTGATGACCGCGCGCTGCGTGGGCGCTTGCGGCCGCGCGCCGGTGGTGCTCACCGATGGCGAACTGCAAGGCCAGATGACCGGTGAGCAGATGCTGGAACAACTGGAAAGGTGGGCCGTCGAATGACCATCGAAGAACTGGATCAAATTGCCGAAGCGACCCGCGCCGAATATGCGAAATACGATCATGAGATCAACGTCTGCATGGGCACCGGCTGCCTGAGCCAGCACTCCGACCAGTTGAAAGACGCGCTGGCCAAGGCCGTCACCGCACAGGGCAAGAACACTTTCGTCCGCCGCACCGGTTGCATGGGCCTCTGCGCAGCCGGTCCGCTGGTGCTGGTCGATCCGGAAGAAACGCTCTATCAGCAATGCAAGGCCGGCCATGCGGATGCCATTGTCTCCAGCCTGGGCGGCGAACCGGTTGCAGAGCTGCAATGCGACCTGCGCGAGCACTTTGAGCAGCAGGTCCACGTGGTGCTCGAGAACTCCGGCCACATCGATCCGGAAAAGATTGACGACTACATTGCCCGCGACGGCTACCGGGCGCTGGTAAACGTGCTCACGGAGATGACGCCCAACGAAGTGATCCAGCAGATCACAGAGAGCGGCTTGCGCGGTCGCGGTGGCGGCGGTTATCCCACCGGCCTGAAGTGGGGCACGGTGGCCAAGGCTGGCGGCGATCTGAAGTATGTGATCTGCAATGGCGACGAGGGCGACCCCGGCGCATTCATGGATCGCAGCGTTCTGGAGAGCGACCCGCAGCGCGTGGTGGAGGGCATGGCCATCGCCGCTTATGCCGTGGGTGCGAGCAAGGGTTACGTCTACGTGCGTGCCGAATATCCGTTGGCAGTTTCGCGCCTCGCCAACTGCCTGCGCGATGCGCGACGGCGCGGGCTGCTGGGCAACAACATCTGCAATACACCATTCAACTTCGATGTGGAGATCCGGCTGGGCGCGGGCGCCTTTGTGTGCGGCGAAGAGACGGCGCTGATCGCGTCGATCGAAGGCAAGCGCGGCCAGCCCAAGCCGCGGCCTCCGTATCCGGCCGTCAGCGGGCTGTGGGGCAAGCCCACACTGATCAACAACGTTGAAACCTTCGCCAACATCGCGCCCATCATCCGCAAAGGCGGCAAGTGGTTCGCGAGCATGGGATCGGAGCGCAGCAAGGGGACCAAGGTCTTCGCGCTCACCGGCAAAATCACCAACACCGGCCTGGTTGAAGTGCCTATGGGCATGAAGCTGCGCGACATCATCGAAGGCATTGGCGGCGGCGTTCCCGATGGCCACACGTTCAAGGCGGTGCAGACTGGCGGCCCGTCCGGCGGCTGCCTGCCTGCGGAACTGCTCGACATCGGCGTCAGCTACGATGCGCTGGTGAAGGTGGGAGCGATGATGGGCTCGGGCGGCATGATCGTGATGGACGATACCTCCTGCATGGTCAACGTGGCCCGCTTCTTCATCGAGTTCTGCATGACCGAGTCCTGCGGCAAATGCATTCCCTGCCGCGCGGGCACGGCGCAGATGCATGGCATTCTCACGCGCATCTGCGCAGGCCACGGAACCATGGCGGACCTCGACGTGCTGGTCGACCTGTGCGCCACGGTGAAGGAAACCAGCCTCTGCGGCCTGGGCATGACGGCTCCCAACCCGGTGCTGAGCACGCTGAAATACTTCGAGAACGAGTACATCGATCACATTGTGCACAAGCGCTGTCCGGCCGGCGTATGCAACATTCAGGCGCCTGCCACTGCATCGCCGTTGGAGGTGTTGGCATGAGCCCAAGCGTTGACGTAAAAACACTCACCATCGATGGGCAGGAAGTGAGCGCCCGCGCCGGCCAGACCATCCTTGAAGTGGCCCGTGAGCACAACATCGACATTCCCACCCTCTGCCATCTCGACGGCCTTAGCGACGTGGGCGCATGCCGGCTGTGCGTGGTCGAGATCAAGGGCAACAACAAGCTGTTTCCCGCGTGCGTGACCACGGTGTTTGAAGGCATGGAAGTCACAACCGTGACCGAACGCCTGCAAAAGCATCGCAAGACCATTCTCGAACTGCTATTCGCCGAGCGCAACCACATCTGCTCGGTCTGCGTTTCAAACGGCCACTGCGAGCTGCAGACGCTGGGCCAGCAGCAGGGCGTGACGCACGTCTCGCTGCCTTACCGCAACCCGGCGCTGCCGGTCGATGCATCGCACGAGCGGTTCACGCTGGACCACAACCGCTGCATCCTGTGCACGCGATGCGTGCGCGTTTGCGCGGAGATTGAAGGCGCGCACATCTGGGATGTGATGGGCCGCGGCATCGACTCGATGATCATCTCCGACCTGAATCAGCCGTGGGGCGAGTCGGCGTGCACGCGCTGCGGCAAGTGCGTGCAGGTGTGCCCGACCGGCGCGCTGTTCGACAAGAGCAAGGTCGGCTCCGACCATCCCAAGTATCCCGATTTTCTGCCCTACCTGAACCTGATGAGGGAAGCGCAATGAGCAAACTGAAACTGGCAACGGTCTGGCTCGATGGATGCTCCGGCTGTCACATGTCAATCCTCGACATGGACGAGCGGCTCCTCGACATCGCCGAACTCGTCGACATTGTCTACAGTCCCATCGTCGACACCAAGGAGTTTCCCGACGAGGTCGACATCGCGCTGGTCGAAGGAGCAGTGGCCTCGGTCGACGACGAGAAGAAGATCAGGAAGATTCGCGCCCACACCAAACTGCTGGTCGCCATGGGAGATTGCGCTATCACCGGCAACGTTCCCTCCATGCGCAATCCCTTCGGCCCCGAGGCAATTCTCAATCGCGCCTATATCGAGAACGCGTCGGCGCAGCAGCAGATTCCATGCGTCGTTGTGCCGCAGCTGCTGCGTGTGGTCCGGCCCATCCACGAGTTCGTCAAGGTGGATGTGTTTCTCCCCGGCTGCCCGCCCTCGGCAGACACCTTCTACACCGCGCTTACCGCGCTGGTCACCGGTGCACCGCTGGATGTTCCAGCCCTCACCCGTTTTGGAGCCTGAGCTTATGAGCCAGACCATCACCATCGATCCCGTCACACGCCTTGAAGGCCACGGCAAAATCACCATCCAGCTCAACGGACAGGGCGAGGTGGAAGACGCGCACTTCCATGTAACGCAGGTGCGCGGCTTTGAGAAGTTCGCCGAGGGCCGACCGTTTTATGAGATGCCCAGCCTGATGGCGCGCATCTGCGGCATCTGCCCGGTGTCGCATCTGATTGCATCGGCCAAAGCCTGCGAAGCCATCATGTCGATCCGCATTCCGCACACCGCCGCGCAGCTGCGGCGCATGCTCAACCTGGCCCAGATGGTGCAGTCGCACGCGCTGAGCTTTTTCTACCTCGCGTCTCCGGATCTTCTTCTCGGCATGGAGTCCGATCCCACTGCCCGCAATATCTTCGGCGTTGTCGCGGCCAAACCGGAGCTGGGCCGCGCCGGCATTGGCCTGCGCCGCTTTGGCCAGCACATCATTGAGCTGCTTGGCAAAAAGCGCATTCATCCCGGCTGGGTTGTTCCCGGCGGCGTGACCGAGCCGCTCGAGGCCGCCAAGCGCGATGAGATTCTGGCCATGATTCCCGAGGCGTATGCCAACATCGGCCTCGCCCTTGGCGCGTACAAGCAGATCGCCGGCAGCTTTTTTGCCGAGGCCAACCTGTTCGCCAACTTCCCTTCTCTCTTTCTCGGCCTCATCAACGAAGACGAGTCGGTGGAGTTTACCGACGGCGCGCTGCGGCTGATCGACTCGCACGGCGCGATTGTGGAGGACGGCATTACTGCTGCGCGCTTCACGGAGGTCATCGGCGAAGCGGTCGAGCCGTACAGCTACACCAAGTTCGCCTACTACAAGCCGCTCGGCTACCCGCAGGGCAGCTATCGCGTGGGCCCGCTGGCGCGGCTCAACATTGCCAAAACCATGGGCACGCCGCGCGCCGACAAGGAGCTGGTCGAGTTCAAGCAGCTTTCGAGCGGCCCGGTGTGGAGCTCCTTCCACTACCACCACGCGCGCCTGATCGATATTCTGTACGGCATTGAAAAGATCGAGCAGATCCTCACCGATCCGCTCATCCTTGACAAGCATGTGCGCGCTACGGCGGGCGTCAATCGTCTCGAAGGCGCAGGCCAGGCCGAGGCGCCGCGCGGCACGCTGATGCACAACTACAAGGTGGATGAGAATGGCCTCATCACCTGGGCCAACCTGGTGATCGCCACCGGCCAGAACAACAACGCCATGAACCAGGGCGTGCAGCAGGCCGCGCGCGCCTATGTGAAGGACGGCAAGTTCACCGACGGCGCGCTCAACCGCATTGAGGCCGTGATCCGCACCTTCGATCCATGCCTGAGCTGTTCCACGCATGCGTTTGGACAGATGCCGCTGGTGCTGACGCTCTTGAACGCAGACGGCGAACAGGTCGATCAGTTGATCCGCTGACCGCTCATTGCAGCAGATAAATTGGGTGCCCCATCCATCGCGCCTTTTGCGATGGGTGGGAAGCGACGCCCCTGGCGGTCTACGATCAACAGATGACAAACTCCCGAGCCCTCTGCCTTATCCTCGCTTGCGGCAATACACTGCGCTGCGATGACGGCATTGGGCCGTGGCTGGCGCAATGGGCGGAAGAGAGATTCCTCAACGACGCGCGAGTGCGCGTCATTGCACGTCAACAATGGACACCCGATCTCGCCGAAGATATCGCGGTTAGTGAGTCCGTTGTCTTCGTGGACTGCTCCGTCAATTCCGCTCCGGGCTCCGTGCGCCTTGTTGAAGTAGAACCTGTCGTCGCCTCACAGGGCCTGGCGACCCATCATGTCGGTGCGCCGGAACTGCTGGCTCTGGCGCGCGATCTCTACGATTCCCTGCCGTCGACAGCGATGCTGCTGACCATCGGCGCCGGCTCAACCGAACTGGGTGAAGAGTTCAGCGAGCCGGTGCTCGATGCGATCCCGCAGGCGTGTGCGTTGCTGGAGCGCGCCGTCATGGATCGGTTACGTGAGCTGGATCAGCGCAGGCTGCCGGCGAGCTTGAACGAGTAGGCGTAATCGCCCTTGAGCGGTTCGCTCCAATGAATGCGCGTTCCGTTTCTCTCCACGGAGACGGCAAGCTGGCTGGCGCTGCCGAGCTGGGTAAACGTCACGCCCTGCCTTGCGGGGATCTCCGATATCGTGATCGACTGGGCCTTTGGCTTGCCCAGCACAGTCACGTACAGATCGTCGCCCTTGCGGGTGAAGCGCAGATCGTCACCCTCCGCGCTCTTGCCCTCGGACTGTATCCAGGGCGTGGTGTCGTAGATGGCCTCGCCATTCTGCTTGAGCCACGCGCCCAGCGCTACGAGGCGCTCCATCTGCACCGGCGGAATGGTTCCATCCGCCTCCGGGCCCACGTCCAGCAGCAGGTTGCCGTTCTTGCTTACGATGTCCACCAGCAGCGCAATCAGGTCGCCCGGCGCAATGGTATCGGCTTCACCCTCGGCGCGGTTGTAGCCGAAGCTGCGGCCCAGGCCGCGGCACTCCTCCCATTTTTTGGGCGTGATCTTGTCCAGCTTCTCGTACTCGGGAGTCGTGAAGTCAGAGTGCGCAATGCCCATTCGGTCGTCGATCACGCCATCCGGCGTGGCGTTGTAGTAGTCGGCCTCAACGCCCAGCGCGTCGCCCGTCTTGGGCCAGTCAATGTCGTTCCACAGCACCGAGGGATGGTACTTTGCGATCAGCTCGTGGATCTGCGCATTGACGTAGTTGCCATAAGCCGCGGTCTGGGGCTTGATCGGTTCTTCGTCGCCTCGGGCTGCGATGGGCCCCACTTCGACCGTCCAGTCGAAGCCGCCGCAGTAATAGAGCCCCATGCGCATTCCGTGTTTGGTGACTGCGTTGGTCAATTCGCCCACAATATCGCGCTCCGCGTGGCACGCATTCCAGGGCAATGTGGGGCTCAGGCTGGGCGTGGTGCTGGGCCACAGGGTGAACCCGTCGCTATGCTTGCTGGTGAGCACCACGTACTTTGCGCCGGTGTCGTGAAAGATCGTCGCCCACTCGTCTGGATTCCACTTTTTGCTCTCTTCATTGAACGTCCCGGCGAACTCGTAGTAGCCGTGATGCGGCCCATAGTGCTCGCGGTTGTAGGCCTCGGTGGGCGAGCCGGGAATGCGCATTGAATTCAGATACCACTCGGCATAGGGATTGTTCTTGATGTAATCGTTGGTGGTGAAGTCGTGTTCCGTGCGGGTGAGCGGCGCCCAGCCGGGCACCGAATAGAGCCCCCAATGAACGAAGATGCCGAGCTTGGCCCCGGCATACCAATCCGGCAGCGGATGCTTGTCAAGCGAGGTAATTGTCGGCTCATATTTGGCGGGCGCCTGCGCAGCGCACGGGTTGGCGGCCACAAGGGCCGCGGAGACAACCATTGAGATCAGTGAGTTTCTAACGAACATTACGACTCCTTTTAGATCTTTCTTCGTGTCCTCAGTTGCTCGAGCGCGCACGGCATGATTCGCTGCGCAAGCCAGGTCACTGCAGATAGCCCGCCAGCTTGAACGAGTACGCATAGTCGCCCTGCAAAGGCGTACGCAAGACGATCCTTGTTCCGCCGGTCTGCACCTTTGCTCCCAGCTCCTTGCTATCGCCGAGCTGCGTGATCGGAATGCCTTGCTTCGCGGGAACATCCATCATCGTGATTGTCTGCGCCTTCGGCTTGCCCAGCACAGTCACATACAAATCCGCCCCCTTGTGCGTGAAGCGCAGATCGTCCCCTTCCGCGCTCTTGCCCACTGCCTGCGTCCACGGCGTGGTGTCGTAGATCGCTTCGCCGTTCTGCTTGAGCCACGCCCCCAGCGCCTTGAGCCGCTCCATCTGCACCGGCGGAATGGTTCCATCCGCCTCCGGACCCACGTCCAGTAACAGGTTGCCGTTCTTGCTCACAATGTCCACGAGCAACGCGATCAGTTCGCCCGGTGCGATGGTCTCGGCCTCGCCCTCGGCGCGGTTGTAGCCGAAGCTTCGCCCCAGCCCGCGGCACTCTTCCCATTTTTTCGGACTGATCGCGTCTTTCTTTTCGTACTCGGGCGAGGTGAAGTCGGAGTGGGCAATGCCGAAGCGGTCGTCGATCACGCCATCGGGCACGGCGTTGTAGTAGTCGGCCTCGACCTCAAGCGCGTTGCCCGTCTTCGGCCAGTCAATGTCATTCCACAACACCGCGGGATGATACTTCGCAATCAGCTCGTGGATCTGCGCATTGGCGTAGTTACCGTAGGCCACGCTCTCGGGCTTGACCGGGTCGTAGTCCTCCCGAGCTTGGATGGGGCCGATGTCGAAGGTCCAATCGTAACCGCCGGAGTAGTAGAGCCCCATGCGCATGCCGTATTTGTTGACGGCAGTGGTCAGGTCGCCGACGATATCGCGCTCCGCATGGCGGACGTTCAGGGGCAATGTGGGGCTGGGGTTGGGCGTGGTGCTGGGCCACAGCGTGAAGCCCTCATGGTGCTTGGTGGTCAGCACCACGTAGCGCGCACCGGCATCACGAAAGGTCTCCGCCCACAGATCGGGGTTCCACTTTTTGCTTTCTCTGTTGAAGGTCTCGGCGAACTGGTAGTAGTCGTGATGTGGCCCGTAGTGCTCGCGATCGTACGCCTCGGTGGGCGAGCCCGGAATGCGCACCGTGTTGAGATACCACTCGGCGTAAGGGTTGTACTTGATGTAGTCGTTGTTCGCAAAGTCGTGATCCGCATGCTTGAGCGGCGCCCAGCCGGGAACCGAATAGAGCCCCCAGTGAATGAAGATGCCGAGCTTCGCGCCGGCGTACCAGTCAGGGAGCGGATGCCGGTCAAGCGACTCGATGGTGGGCTCATACTTCCCGGGCGCCTGCGCGGCACACAGGCTGGCAGCGACCAAAGCCCCCGAGAAAACTATTCCAATAAGTGAGTTTCTGACGACCATTAGGACTCCTTCTTGATTTATCGTTCGCGCTCAAAAATGGAACGGGGCTTCAGTCCCTGAGGATTTGCTCTTGAAAGCATACCTCAGGGACTGAAGCCCCGGTTTTTCTGTTTGTAGTTTTCGGGCTTACTCGACCCAACCCGACTCGCCAACGCTTCTGGCCCAGAGCGCAATCAGAACGCTGCCACCGTCTGCCGCAGGCTGTAGGAGCTGAGCGTCTTGATGTAATTGCCGCGATCGAAGGGCGACGTATCCGGCACCGACCGCCGGCTCAGACAGCCGCGCGTTTCCTCGAGCGACGCATACTCGCGCTTCTCCAGCCAGTACTCCAAATCAGCCAGCACCCGGCCAATATGCTCGATGCCGTGAATGTGCAGCGCCGATGCCATCATCGTCACACCGGCCCCGGCCATGATCCCCTTCAGCACATCCTCAGCCGAGTGAACCCCACCGGAGATGGCCAGGTCAATCTTCAGATGGCCGTAGAGAATGGCCGCCCAGTGCAGCCGCGGCAGCAGCTCCGACGGCGTGGAGAAGTGCAGTGTGGGCCGGACTTCCAGCGTCTCAATGTCGAAGTCCGGCTGATAAAAGCGGTTGAAAAGCACCACCCCGCGCGCGCCCACATCCTCAAGCCGCGCCACCAGGTTTGGAATGCTGGTGAACGATTGCGAGAGCTTCACCGCGACCGGCACCTTCACCGCGCCGGTCACTGCAGTTACCAGTTCCAGCAGCTGATGTTCCATGTCGCCTGAAGTCTGCCCCCTATCCGTCGCCAAGGCATACGTGTTCAGTTCAATGGCGTCGGCGCCGGCCTGCTCCATATCCTTGGCATACCGTACCCAGCCACCGGTCGTGGCTCCGTTCAGGCTGGCCAGGATGGGAATGTCTACCGCTGCCTTGGCTTGGCGCAGGTGGTCCAGGTAGACTTCGTGCGTCATGCGATAGTCGTCGAGGTCCGGCAGGTAGCCGAGCGACTCGGCGAACGACTCGGTGCCCCGCGAAAGGTCGTCATCGAGCGCCTTCGACTCCAGAGCCAACTGCTCTTCGAACAGCGACGTGAGCACGATGGCCGAGGCGCCCGCGTCTTCCATACGGCGCACATTGTCTATCGACTCCGACAGTGGCGTGGACGACACCACGATTGGCCCTTTCAGCTTCAATCCCAGATAATGCGTTGCGAAATCGATCATTCCCCACCTCCGGCAGCCGCGGCCACCAGCTTGTCTTCCGTCTTTTCTTCCGGCGCAATATGCGGTGTCTCGCCGCGGCCCGGCATCGAGGCGCGAGCCGAGTAGACGCGCCACTGGCGCTCCACATCGTCCTGCGCTTCCTTCAGCAACTCCGCGGCCAGTTCCGGATTGCTGCGCGCCAGCATGGTGTAGCGCGCCTCGCGATAGCTGTACTCCTTGAGCCGGATTGACGGCGCCTTCGAGTCGAGCTGGAACGGATTTTTGCCCGTCTCGCGTAGCGCCGGATTGTAGCGCATCAGCGGCCAGTAGCCCGACTGCACGGCGAGCTTCTGCTGCTCGAGTCCATGCACCAGGTCGTAGCCGTGCGCAATGCAACTGGCGTAGGCGATGATAATCGATGGCCCTTCGTGCGCTTCGGCCTCCTGGAAGGCCTTCACCACGTGGCTGTCGTTGCCGCCCAGCGCCACCTGCGCCACATACACCGAGCCGTAGCTCACCGCTTCCATGGCCAGGTCTTTTCTGCTGTTCGGCTTTCCGGCAGCGGCAAATTTTGCAACCGCGCCGCGCGGCGTAGCCTTGGACGCCTGCCCGCCAGTATTCGAGTAAACCTCGGTGTCCAGCACCAGCACGTTCACATTCTTGCCTGAGCCCAGCACGTGGTCCAAACCGCCGAAGCCTATGTCAAACGCCCAGCCGTCGCCGCCCACGATCCACACGCTCTTGCGCACCAGGGAGTCGGCAATGGCCAGCAGGTTGCGCGCATCGGACGATTGATTGGCGGCGAGTTTTGCTCGTAGTACAAGCACCCGCTCCCGCTGCTGGTTGATCTCGGTTTCCGTCTTCTGCGATGCATGCAGCAGCTCGGCCACCAGTTCAACGCCAATCTCGCCCGCAAGCCGCTCCACCAACGTCTCGGCAAATATCTTCTGCTGGTCGAGCGCAGTCCTCATGCCAAAGCCAAACTCCGCATTGTCCTCAAACAGAGAGTTCGCCCATGTCGGCCCGCGTCCCTGCGCGTTGCTCGTGTAGGGCGTGGTCGGCAGGTTGCCGCCGTAGATCGACGAGCAGCCCGTGGCGTTGGCGATATACAGCCGGTCGCCGAACAGTTGCGTCAGCAGCTTGATGTATGCCGTCTCGCCGCAGCCCGCGCACGCGCCCGAGAACTCGAACAGCGGTTGCAGCAGTTGAATGTCCTTCACCTGGCCATGCGACAGCTTCGCGCGGTCGACTTCAGGAAGATTCAGAAAGAACTCCCAGTTGTCGCGCTCGGCCTCGCGCAGCGCAGCCTGCGGCGCCATGTTGATCGCCTTCTTGCTGGCGTCGCTCTTGTTCTTCACCGGGCACACATCCACACACACCGCGCAGCCGGTGCAGTCTTCCGGCGCCACCTGCAGCGTATAGCGATCCTGCTCCATGCCCTTCCATTTCGGCTTGGCCCATTGCAGCGTCTCCGGCGCATTTACCGCCGCACCCTCGCCGTACACCTTGGCGCGAATCACCGCATGCGGGCAAACCATCACGCACTTGCCGCACTGGATGCACAGGTCCTTGTCCCACACGGGAATGAACTGCGCAATGTTGCGCTTCTCCCACTGGGCCGTTCCAGTGGGGAACGCGCCGCCTGCGGGAATCGCGCTGACCGGCAGCAGATCGCCGTGACCTGCCGCAATCTTTTCGAGCACGTTGCTCACAAAAGCCGGCGCCTTCGAAGAGATGGACGGAATCAGGTCGAACTCGGAATTGGCAGCCGAAGGCAGCTCGACTTTGTGCAGATGCGCCAGCGCCGCGTCCACGGCAGCATAATTCTTCTGGACCACCGCTTCGCCGCGCTTGCCATAGGTCTTGTAGATCGCCTTCTTGATCTGCGCAATCGCTTCGTCGCGCGGCAGCACGCCGCTGATGGCGAAGAAGCAGGCCTGCATGATGGTGTTGATGCGCGTACCCATTCCGGTCTCGCGCGCCACCGTGTTGCCGTCGATCACGTAGAACTCGATCTTCTTGGTGAGAAGCTCCTGCTGCGTGGTCTTGGGCAGATGTTCCCACACCTCGGCCGCCGAGTAAGGCGAGTTGAGCAGGAAGACCGCGCCCGGCATGGCTGCTTCCACCACGTTCATCTTCTCCAGGAAGCTGAAATTGTGGCAGGCCACAAAGCTGGCGCGGGTGATCAGGTAGCTGGAGCGGATGGGATTGGGGCCGAAGCGCAGATGCGAAGTCGTCATCGATCCCGACTTCTTCGAGTCGTACACAAAGTAGCCCTGCGCGTAGTTGGGCGTCTCGCTGCCGATGATCTTGATGGAGTTCTTGTTGGCGCCCACGGTGCCGTCGGAGCCCAGGCCGTAGAACAAAGCACGCACCGTCTTCGGGTCTTCGGTTGAGAACGCCGGATCGTAGCTCAGGCTGGTGAACGTCACGTCGTCTTCAATGCCGATGGTGAAGTGATTCTTCGGGGCCGGCTTGGCCAGCTCGTCGAAGATGCCCTTGACCATGGCCGGAGTGAACTCCTTCGAAGACAGTCCGTAGCGGCCGCCAATGACGATGGGCTTCTGCGCGAAGGGCAGCGTGGCAGCGTTCTCGGCGAGCACGGTGACGATGTCCTGATAGACCGGCTCGCCCAGCGCGCCCGGCTCCTTCATGCGGTCGAGCACCGCAATCGACTTCACGGTCGAGGGCAGCGCGGCCAGGAAGGCGCTCGCATCGAATGGACGATAGAGGCGGATCTTCAACAGTCCGATCTTTTCGCCTTGCTTGTTCAACAGATCGACAGCCTCTTCCGCTGCCTCTGCGCCCGAGCCCATCAACACGATCACGCGCTCCGCATCCGGCGCGCCGTAATAATCGAACAGGTGATAGGCACGGCCGGTCTGTGCGGCAAAGCGGTCCATCACCTTCTGCACAATGCCGGGGACAGCTGCGTGGAATGGGTTGCAGGCTTCGCGCGCCTGGAAGAAGACATCGGGATTCTGCGCGGTGCCGCGAATGATGGGCCGGTCCGGGCTGAGCGCGCGCTGCCGGTAATCGATAACGTACTTGTCGTCCAGCAACGCGCGAATGGTTTCATCGCCGATGGGATAGATCTTGCCCACTTCGTGCGAGGTGCGGAAGCCGTCGAAGAAATGGATGAAGGGAATGCGCGACTCGAGCGTGGCAATCTGCGCCACCAGCGCCATGTCCGCCACTTCCTGCACGGAGTTGGAAGCCAGCATGGCCCAGCCCGTGGAGCGGCATGCCATCACGTCGGAGTGGTCGCCAAAGATCGACAGAGCATGCGTGGCCAGGGTCCGCGCCGTCACGTGCATGGTGGCCGGGGTCAACTCACCGGCAATCTTGTACATGTTGGGAATCATCAGCAGCAGGCCCTGCGAGGCCGTGAACGTGGTGCCAAAGGCGCCGGCCTGCAATGCTCCGTGCAGCGCGCCCGCCGCGCCGCCCTCGCTCTGCAGTTCTTCCACAATGGGCAACGCGCCCCAAATATTCTTCTTCCCCTCCGAGCGCCACTGATCGGCCCACTCGGCCATCGGCGACGAGGGGGTGATGGGGTAGATCGCTACCACTTCGGAGAGTCGATAGGCCACCGAGGCAGCCGCCTCATTGCCATCGAGAATGACCATTTTGCCAGGCGTTTCCTGTTCACTCATTCGCTTTTCCTCACAGCGCGGCCAGCAGAAAAAAACCGCTAGGTCGAGTCTCGTCTCTGGTGGTGCGGGTCGCTGTGACGCCAGACACAGAGCGAGGCCATAATCCCATATTGTGAACTATAGTTCGTAATGTGGATGCTCGCTTCCCCGCGCCCAGCGAGTGATCCAGGTCTGACCATCCGAAAATGACTGGGTGCCCCCCATGTCTCGACTCTGAGACATGGGAGACCACAAGCCTCGATCCGCCGTCTTTCGTTTTGCTGACAGTGCTGGGGATGTAGGATGTTGGGATGACGAAGGAACAGGGTACCCCATCCATTTCACGGCCTCACCGTGAAATGGGTGGGATACCACGAACCTCAACCCGGCCTCATCCACGGGAGCCCATGCTTGCTCCCACTCAAGGCTTCCGATGAAACTGCGGCCGCCTCACCCCTGCGCCAACCCCTCCACCAGCGCCGCCCATTCCTCTTCCAGCGCCTCCCGGTAGAACCCCCGCCCCGCCCGCTCATACCGGTAGTCGGCGTTCGAAACCTCGCCCTCTTTGCGGTGCAGATACGGGTGAACCGCCATCCCCTCCGGCAATTCCAGCTCGTCTACCAGCCCATGCGCCCGCGCGCAGTCGCCCTTGGCGTCCCACCCCTGCGTCGCCTGGCCTCAATCGGTTGACGCGAAGCTTTACGCCGGCTTGTGCCCAGCCCTTTGTGAATCAAGGAGCAGTATCAATACGGCGCCCTCAAATCGCACGCATGCGATTGTTGCGCGGATTCTCTTCCACCTCTGCCAAACCCAGCTCCTTCAACACAGGCGGCACATACATCGCAAACCGGCCGCGCAGGCCCTTCTTCAAGCCGTACCAGCCGCCCACCGGATTCGAAGCCGAGCGAGCCCAGTCTTCAACTGTGCCTGCCGCGGTCGGCTTTTGTTCGTCCGCACTGCCCAGCGGCATCCAGTCGCCATGCGCCTTGAGCAGGTCACGCAGGTCCTCAAGGCAGCGCAGGTGGTAACGAAGTTGAGTCTTGCCTACCTGGACAACGAGCGCCGGCGGATCCGCAGCCGTGTCGCGATAGGCTTGAAATTCAGCAGTTCCGGGGGGCGTCTTCAATGTCCATGGATTCTCTTTCGTTCCGGCGGTGGCCATTCTCATTCCTCCATTGCGCACGCAATCGCTGCATGGCGATCGTGATCGCATCGCCTCATTCTCCGGTCGAGCCGTTTGCCTGTCAACGCACCGGTTTGTTCGTGGATTCGGCGATGATGAGGCCTTGTCCCCACGCCAGCAGGCTCTGAAACGTTGGCATCAGTCCCTTGCCTGGCTCGGTGAGACGATAGTGCGCGCTACGCCCCGTTGCGCCCGTTGATCGCACCACAAGACCCGAACCTGCAAGCGCTCCAAGATTGCGCGTCAATTCCTTGGCACTGATGCCGGCAACGCTTGAGAGCAATTGGTTATACCCCTGCGGACCGTTGAGGAGAAGCGAACGCAGCACCAGCAGCTTCCACTTGCCGCCAATGATATTGATCGCCATTTCCACCGGACAAGCCGCGACCGGATCCTCGGCAGAAGCCTTGCTGGACCTTACAATTTTCGCGATCGGCATTCTGTCATCGTAATAGTACGAACCCGGCCGGTTGGTCACTTTTCCTCGCGCGCCGATCCATCTGGAAACAGGGCAGGGCGTCCCAGGTCTCGACTCTGAGAACTAAAAGAAGAAGGATCTCAATCCAACCCCTCCACCAGCGCAGCCCATTCCTCTTCCAGCGCCTCCCGGTTGAACCCCCGCCCCGCCCGCTCGTACCAGTAGTCGGCGTTCGAAACCTCGCCCCCTTTGCGGTGCAGATACGCGTGAACCGCCATCCCCTCCCGCGATTCCAGCTCGTCTACCAGCCCATGCGCCCGCGCCCAGTCGCCCTTCGCATCCCACCATAGCGCGGCCACCGGCGCCGTCAGTCCATCCGGAGGTTCGACTCCACTCAACGATGCACGCATCTCCTCGATCGTCATACCTCCCTTTTACCACCCACCTTTTAGGGATTTCCAGAAATTCTTTTCTCGACTATGGTGATCTGGATCACTTTACCCTGTCGATTTCACTGATAAAAACAGATCATCGTTCCGATGAATTGAGTTGAAGGGTCCGCCAGGGGGTCCGCGAGGAGCTGGCGCAGACACTTGAGCCGCCTCTTCTCGGGGGTCAAACGGTGAACTGGCATGATTCCAGGGAATTTGACAGCGACGTTTGCGATTCAGACCAAATTGGTCGTATACTGAAGTCCGACCAATACGGTCGTAGTTTCAGTTGGAATCTCCGGAGCGATGTGCTTCCCTTCCGGCGGGTCCAGGGAGTTCGTCGGGTGAGCGTGTTAAGCGAGCTGAAGGTCGGCGAAACAGGCGTACTGGTTGCTCTCGATTTGCCTGAATCCGTGCAGAACCATCTGATGCACATGGGCTTCGTCCCCGATGCGCTGGTGACGGCTTTGCGCCGCGCTCCGGCCGGCGACCCCACCGTCTACGGCATTGACGGCATGGAGATTGCCTTGCGCCACGAGACCGCGGAGGCCATCCGCGTCCGCCCCGCAGAGATCGAAAGCGAATCCCATCCCGCCGCACCAGTCCATGAGCCGGCAGAACTCGTCGAGGCCTCGCGATGAGCGCCTGCTGCGAGACCCCGGCCTTTGAGCCGCCCAAGGCGCAGCCGCCACCGGACGCGCTGAAGACCGTCGTCCTCATTGGCCCGCCCAACTCCGGCAAGTCCACGCTTTTCAACCGCCTCACCGGCCTGCGCCAGAAGGTGGCCAACTACCCCGGCGTCACTGTGGAGCAGCGCATGGGCCTGATGGCCGGCGTGGGCCGCGACGACCTGACGCTCATCGACCTGCCCGGCGTCTACTCGCTCACTCCGTACTCTGAGGATGCCCGCGTCGCGGTCGACGTGCTGCGCGGCAAAATGCCCGGCACGCCCAAGCCCGACGCCGTCATTCTCGTTCTCGATTCCCTGCACCTGACCCGTCAGCTCATGCTCGCAGCCCCGGTGCTCGCCGTCGGCCTGCCTACCCTGGTGCTGCTCAACATGTCTGACCTGATGGAATCGCGCGGCGGCTTGATCGACCCCCTCAAGCTGGCCCGCGAACTGGGCGCGCCCGTAGCGCTGATCAGCGCCGTGCACGGAACCGGCCTGGACGCCGTACCGCTCTTCCTGCACCAGCAGACCCAGCGTGAAGCCGCTAAGCCGCTGGCCTTGCCGGTACTGGGCAACGCCGCCAGCGCCCACAGCTGGGCCGCGCAGGTGAGCCGCAAAACCGGCTACCGCGCCCCGCTCTCCGTGGAAGGCACGCGCAAGATCGACAACATCCTGCTCCATCGCATCTGGGGCCCGCTGCTTTTTCTCGCCGTGGTCATCGGCGTCTTTGAAGTGGTCTTCTCCATCGGCCAACCCCTCTCCGACGGCTTTGGCGACATCCTGGCCCGCATCGGCGATCTGGTCCGTCCGCTGCTCCCCGCCGGCTGGTTGCAGTCGCTCGTCCTTGACGGCGCATGGAAGGGCATCTGCTCGGTTCTCGTCTTCCTGCCGCAGATTCTTCTCTTGTTTCTCTTCATCGGAATCCTCGAAGACTCCGGCTACCTGGCGCGCGCCGCCCTGATCGCCGACCGCGTCATGCGCACCATTGGACTGAACGGCAAAGCCTTCATCCCGCTGCTCTCGGCTTACGCCTGCGCCATCCCGGCCATCATGGCCACGCGCACCATCGAGAACCGCCGCGACCGCCTGGCCACCATCCTGGTCACGCCCTTCATGACCTGCTCGGCGCGCCTGCCCGTCTATCTGCTGCTGATCGCCGCCTTCATTCCGCACACGGTTTATCTGCATGGCTTCATCGGCTTGCAAACCATCGTCATGCTCAGCCTTTATGTGGCCGGCTTCGTCGGCGCCATGACCACGGCCTGGCTGCTCAAGAGCTCCATCCTCAAGTCCAGCGAGACGCCGTTCATCCTCGAGTTGCCGCAATATCGCATGCCTACGCTGCGCTCGCTCGGCCTGCGCCTGGTGGACCGCGCCCGGGTCTTCCTTCGCCAGGCCGGAACCATCATCCTCTGCGTCACGCTGGCACTCTGGGTTCTGGCCCATCTCCCGGTGGTCCACGTCGCCGGCGGCACTTACACTGCGCCGGAGTTGGCCGACAGCATCATCGGCCGTCTGGGCCACTTCATCGAGCCGGCCATTGCCCCGCTCGGCTTCAACTGGAAGATCGGCATCGGCCTGCTTTCGAGCGTGCTGGCCCGCGAAGTGATGGTCTCCACCATGGGCACGCTCTACGGCGCCGACCCCGCCACCCAGGCCATGCATCTGCAAACCGCACTGCACCACGACATGACCCTGGGCGGCGCGCTGGCCCTCATGATCTTCTTCGCCTTCGCCATGCAGTGCACCTCCACCATGGCCGTCGTCCGCCGCGAGACCAACAGCTGGAAGTGGCCCGCGGTGCAGTTCCTCTACATGCTGGTCCTGGCCTGGGGCGCCGCCTTCGTCGTCAACCACGTCGTCATGGCGCTCTTCGGCTAGCTGACTTGCTAACTCGCTGAATTGCCCCCGGCCCATCACTCATTGGATTCCCGGCTTTCGAATTTCGTTCGCTTTCATCCAGCCGGTGGCAAACTGGACTTATGCTCGAAGTCATCTCCCAGCAGGACCTGCCCACGGTGCTCCTCATCGACGACGACATGGTGAGCCGGGAGGTGATGGCCACCATGCTCACCATGAGCGGCTATGCCGTCCACACCGCAGCCGGCGGGGCAGCCGCGCTCGAGCTGCTCGCCGGCCAGGAGTGCAAGCCCGCAGTCATCCTGATGGACGCCCAGATGCCCGGCCTGAGCGGGCTCCCGTTGATGAAGCAGCTGCGCGCCAGCAGCCGCGCACGCATTTACGTCATCAGCGCCAGCGGCACGCCGGAAGAGATCGTTTCCGCCGCCGACGGATTCCTGCTCAAGCCCTTCCCGCCGGAAGCACTCACCCGTCTGATTGCGGAGCAGGAGGCGCAGATGCATCCCCCGGCTGCGCCAGGCCTCGATCCCGAGGAAACCGTTGTGAACCCTGAAATCCTGGCACAGCTGCGCGAGATGATGCCCGGCACCGCTCTCCGCCAGATCTTTGAAGCCATCCTGTCTGACCTCGAATGCCGCACCGCCGCGCTCGAAATAGCCATTGCAAAACAAGACTGGGCCGAAGCCCGCCGCATCGGCCACGCCGTCAAAGGCGGCAGCGCCATGGCCGGAGCAGTCCAGCTTGCAAGGCTGGGTGCGGCCATAGAATCCGGCGTACTAGAGGTTCCCGTTAACCAACCAGATAACAGCATCCTCATCCTGTCCGATTTACGCGCCGCCGCCCAAAACCTCCAGCGTATGCTGGAGGTTGAATTCAAAGCTTAAGTTTCACAACGAGTTGGAGGTTAGCCAAGCCCGTGGAAAAGCCCATCCGCATCGTACTGGCCGACGATCATCCCGTAGTTCGCATCGGTGTGCGCAACATGCTGTCGGAGAACGATGGCTTTGAGGTCATTGGCGATGCCACCGACGGCGACGAAGCCATTACCCAGACCCTGGAGCTGGAGCCCGATATTCTTCTGCTCGACCTGCAGATGCCGCGATTGCCGGGCCTGGAGGCGATGCGCGCCATCATGAACGGCACGCCCACGGTGAAGATTCTTCTGCTCACCTCCACCATCACCACGCAGCAGATCATTGAGGCGCTGCACATTGGCGCGCGCGGCATCGTGCTCAAGGACGCGCTCGCCAGCCATCTGCAAACGGCCATTCGCACAGTGTTCAATGGCGACTACTGGATCGGCGGCAAGCGCGTGGTCAACCTGGTGAGCGCGCTGCACGACCTGATGCAGCAGGCGGTGGTGCCGCAGCGCAAGACCTACGGCCTGACGCCGCGCGAGCTGGAAGTGGTGGGCTGCATTGTGGAAGGCTGCTCTAATCGCGACATCGCCAAGCAGTTTACACTGAGCGAAGAAACCGTCAAGCGGCACCTCTCGAATATCTTCGACAAGACCGGCGTTTCGACGCGCCTGGAACTGGCCCTGTTCGCGATTGCGCACCACCTGGTGGAACCGCAGTAGAAACCGGCATTCAATTTTCCGTCGATAGCCAATCTTCCCGCTCACCGCGTGGGAGCCGTCTGGCTCCGAACCAACATACGTCAAATCAAAAGAAACTGATTGGCCAGCCGGTCCAGCAGATCGTCCGTGCTGTCGCAGACGCCGGTGTGTACGGGCGATGGCTGGATGATGGTGCTACGCGGGGAGCTGAGCCACTGGAACCGCTCGCGCTGGGCCAGTTTCGCAATGGGGCCGGCCGACTCATCCCCAGCGCAGATGAGCGGAAACGCTTCGAGATGAGCGCGGACCACGTCCACATCAGCCTCGGGCCACAGAGCCTTGAGCCGCTGCTCGTCCAGATGAATGCGCGCGGCCAGGTAGCGCTTCTCCAGGCAGAAGACGGCTACGCCGGCGTTGATGAACTCCTGGCGCTCCACGCGGGGCACAACGCGAACTACGGTGTAATCAAACGAGGCGGGCATGGGCGCGCATCGCCTCCTGTTCGAAAATTGCCGCAGCTTTAAGCCGCTTCCCAAAGAAGTCCGCATAGCCGGCGCGCTTTTCCGCCGCGCTGGGCCCGCGGGGCTCGATTTCCAGCCACGCATCCGGGACCTGGGCGAGAATTTCAGTGAAGATTTCTTGGGTCAACTTCGCTTGCGCAGCGGCTCCTGCCGCCTCGATCTGCGAGGCCCAGGGCAACAGCACATGCTGGCCAATCTCGACGAAGGGTGACTCGGACTTCTGCGCCATCGTCTCCCAGTTGTGGTGGAAGTAGAGTGCGGCGCCGTGGTCGATGAGGTAAAGCTTGCGATGCCACATGAGCAGGTTGGCGTTGCGCGGCGTGCGATCGACATTCTGGGTGAAGGCATCGAACCAGACAGTCAGCGAGGCCTCTTCGGCGCCCACTGCATCGCGCGCGGCGGGGTCGAACATGGTTGATCCGGGAAGATAATCGAGGGCCAGATTGAGGCCGGCGCTGGCCTTGAGCAGATGGCGAATCTCGTAGTCAGGCTCGTTGCGTCCCAGCGCCTCGTCAATGTGAATGAAGATCAGCTCCGGCACGCGCAGGCCGAGCGCGCGGCCAATCTCTCCCGCCACCAGCTCGGCCACCAGCGCCAGCGGACCCTGGCCTGCACCGCGAAACTTGGCGACATAGATGCCCAGGTCGTCCGCCTCCACAAGGGCAGGCAGCGATCCGCCCTCGCGCAGCGGCAGGACATAACGGGTTGCTGTCACGGTGCGGAGCATGGCGCTTTCAGTTTAGCGGTTGAGGCTGGGCGGGATTGGAAAGATTCGCCGTGCGCAGTAGATTAGTCAACTAGGAGCGATTCCATGAAGATCGCATTTCTGGGGCTGGGCAAGATGGGCTTTCCCATGGCGCGCCGGCTGCTTGAGGCAGGGCACGAGCTGACCGTGTGGAACCGCAGCTCGGAGCGCGCTGGGCCGCTGCTGGCCGCAGGGGCCGCGGTGGCTGGCTCGGCTGCTGAAGCCGCACGCGATGCCGAGGCGGTGCTCACCATGCTGTTCGACGATGCGGCCAACGAGCAAGTGCTCTTCGGCAGCGAAGACGGGGCGGCTGCGGGGGTGGTGGATGCTCTGCGGCCGGGAGCGCTGCATCTTGCCTTCTCCACAATCAGTGTTGCACTCTCAGCCCGGCTGACGGCGGAGCACGCGCGCCGCGGACAGCTCTTTGTGGCCGCGCCTGTCTTTGGCCGGCCCAACGTGGCCGAAGAAGGGCGCCTGTGGATTGTGGCCGCCGGGGCGGAGGATGCGATCGCCGTTGCCCGGCCGCTTCTCGAGCCGCTCGCGCGCGGGGTGTCTGTGATTGGAAGCGAGCCGAGCCAGGCTCATGCGCTCAAGCTGGGCGGCAACTTCCTGATCAGCGCCATGATCCATTCGCTCAGCGAGGCCTTCGTCTACGCCGAGGGATGGGGCATCGATCCCCCGTTGTTCTTGGAGACGGTCAACAGCGCGCTATTCCAGTCACCGTTTTACGCCGCCTATGGCAAGGTGATGTTGCATCCGCCTGAAAACCCCGGCGCCACCATCGACCTGGGCGCCAAGGATCTGCGCCTGCTACGCGAGGCGGCCGCAGAGCGAAAAACGAATCTGAGCCTGGCCGACAACCTAGCGGAGGTTTTTGCGGAGGCGCAGCGAAGCGGGCTGGCCGGCGCGGATTGGGCCGTTGGACAGTACCGGATGGCGCAACGGCGCGGCGCGGTTGAATAGTCCACAGGCTCTTCCCTGTTTTCAGGTCCCGCCGCAGGCCCTAAAATGAAAATCATGAGCTTGAAGGGAAAGATTGTCTTCATCACCGGAGCCAGCAGCGGCATTGGCGCGGCTACGGCACTGGCGTTTGCTGCCCAGGGGGCGCGGCTGCTGCTGGCCGCCCGGCGCGCGGCGAAACTGGCCGAAGTGGCGTCGTTGGCCCTGGAGCGCGGCGCACCGGCCGTCCACTCCTTCCAACTCGATGTGCGCAGCCACCGCGCCGTGCAGGACGCGATTGATACGCTGCCGGCCGAGTGGGCGGAGATCGACATCCTGGTGAACAATGCCGGGCTGAGCCGAGGCCTCGAGAAGCTCTACACCGGCAAGGTTGAAGATTGGGACGAGATGATCGACACCAACGTGAAGGGGCTGCTCTACGTCTCGCGCGCGGTGGTGCCGGGGATGGTGGTGCGCAAGCGCGGGCACATCGTGAATCTTGGCTCAACGGCCGGAGAGATGACCTATCCCAATGGCGCCGTCTACTGCGCCAGCAAGGCTGCGGAGAAGGCCATCAACGACGGGTTGCGCGAAGACCTGCTGGGAACGCCGGTGCGGGTGACCAGCGTGGACCCTGGGATGGTGGAGACGGATTTCGCGCTGGTGCGCTTTCATGGAGACGATGAGCGCGCCGCCAAGGTTTACAACGGGCTGACGCCGCTGACGCCGGAGGACGTGGCCGATGCCATTGTGTGGGCGGCCAGCCGGCCGGCGCACGTGAATATCGCCCGCATCGGCATGACCACCATTCACCAGGCCAACTCGCTGCTGTTTCACCGCGAGGGACAGTCCTGACCGGATGGGTTTGCACTGGCGCTGCCAGGCATCACGCAAAACGCGTTTGATGGCCACTGCGTGCCAACCGCCACTCAGAGATTCAGGTCTTTCCTCATGCGCATCAGTGACGACACCACCGCATTCGATACCGTGGCATACTCGCTCTTTGAACCAAGAACGACTTCATGATCGACGGGCTGCCCCGCGTCGGCCTTTTTCACCAACTCTGCCGCAGCCTTATGAAAGCGGGCGTGGTCGGAGACGAGCTTGGCGAATTCCGGCCAACTGGAGTGCTTCCTGCCCTCTCCAGAAAGCCATTTGCCCAGTTCGCATTGATTGTCCATGGCGAGTGTGGTTGCATTCACACTGTGATCTGGCTTGGCAAGATAAGAGGCCAGCCTGCTCTTCCAGTGTACGTGAACTTCAATTGCCTTCTTGCAGTCCATCCGTAATCTCCGGGCAGAGACGATTGCACACCTCTGCGTCTATCCCGCTTATCGGAAGATTTTGCAATTGACTTTAATTTCAGATTGAAAGGGGATTCGGCCAACAGTCCGGAATCGGCACCGGTGAAGTGCGCGAACAGACTTGGCCTACCGCACCAATGGATGATAGGACAACACAGGCCGGGGAAATGCCGGCCTGCGCAGGCGACCTAAGATTGAGGGCGCAAAGAAAGCTAGTTCATGGCCTCAATCTGCGCTTCGATCTGCGCCAGGGCAGCTTCCAGCGCAGCCCGGCGCGCGGGGTTCGAGGTGCGCTGCGACAGGATGTTTTCCCGCTGCAGGTTCAACGCCTGCTTCTGCCGTTCTCTCACCGTGCGAACCTGATCCGCCGCGCGTCGCTGGTCCTCACTGACAAAATCACTGCCGACGCCGACCTCCGGTTGCTCAAGTGCATTTGCCATCTGTTCCTCCACGGATTTACTTTCCCAACCACGAGCCATATCTTCATTCTACGGGGGATTGGCGGAATTGCATCCCCCGGAATTGGAATCCATCCCCCGGTAGCCTGGAGAAATACTCATGCGCGTTTGGCAGATTTCGTCGTTTGGCGTTGATTCTTTAGAGTTTGTGGAACGGCCTACCCCTTTGCCCGAGGCCGGCGAAGTGCTGGTGAAGGTGCGTGCGATTTCTTTCAACTATCGCGACCTGCTGGTGGTGAAGGGCCTCTACAACCCGAAATTGAAGCTTCCCCGCATTCCCTGCTCCGACGGCGCGGGAGAAGTGGTGGCCGTGGGCGAAGGAGTGTCCGCCTGGAAGCCGGGCGACCGCGTGGCCGGCATCTTCATGCAGAACTGGATAGACGGGCCGCCTACCGCGATCAAAAGCCGTCGCGCCCTGGGCGGAGACATCGACGGCATGCTGGCGGAGTATGTGGTGCTGAAGGAGACCGGGATGGTGAGCATTCCCGAGCACCTCAGCTTTCAGGAGGCGGCCACGCTTCCCTGCGCAGCGGTGACGGCGTGGAATGCCCTGTCGGCGGGGGACGTGAAGCCGGGAAGCACAGTACTGATCCAGGGAACCGGCGGCGTTTCCATCTTTACCCTGCAACTGGCGCGGTTGCGCGGCGCCCGCGTGCTGGGCATTTCCTCCAGCGCGGAGAAGCTGGAGCGCGCCCACTCGCTGGGGCTGGATGCCGGCCTCAACTACAAGGAAAACCCGGAGTGGGACCGCTGGGCGCTGGACGAAACCGGCGGCGTGGGCGTGGACCTGGTGGTGGAAGTGGGTGGCCTGACCACTCTGCCCCGCTCGCTGCGTGCTCTGCGCATCGGCGGCGCCATCGCCCAGGTGGGTGTGCTCTCGGGCGCGACCGATCCGGCGGCATTCCCCATCTCCTCCATCCTGCACAAGCAGGTCCGCATGCAGGGCATCTATGTCGGCTCGCGCCAGGACTTCGAGGACCTGAACAAGGCCATCACCCTGGCGGTACTGCGCCCGGTGGGCGAGAACTTCCACTGGTCGCAGGCGCGCGAGGCGCTGGCGCGCATGGAGGAAGGCAGCCATTTCGGCAAGCTGGTCCTGACGGTGGGCTAAGCCGGCGCGCTCACTACGGCACGAGTTCGATGGCCGCAGTGACGCGGCGATATGGGACAGCGGCATTGTGAATCGCCGGAAAGGTGAGTTCGACGACACCGGGCGCCACGGTTTGCACGCTGGCGCCGTCAACGCTTGCGATCTTCCAGACAGTTCTTATTTGCAGGTGAGACGTTCGATCCACTGGGACATCGGCGGCGATGGTGAGCCTGTTGTGCTCAAGATGAACGCCAACCATGTGCATGCCCGCGCTTGCGTCTCCCAACAGAGGTTCGGTCCCATCCGGGACAACCGATACGCCACCTTGAATATCGAGGCGCAACTCACTTTTTCCCTGCGGTAAATCGACGTCCACCTTCGCTTCCGTTTGCTGGAGACGATTCTCGACAGCAGCGGCGATGGGCTGATGATTCAGTGTGCCTTGCCGAACCGTGGCTCCAAGCGCAATGTTGGGCTGGAATTGAAGCTTGAATGGCGGGCCGGGATTCTCGATCTCGAGCGTGAGGCCGTTGTCGTCGCGATGCAGAGCAAGTGAAAGCGATGCCCCCGACAACCGAATGTGCGCGATGGATACATCGCGCCACTCGGCCGGAAGCCGCGGAGCGAAGACGAGCGTGTTGGCGAGCGAGTCCGCTTCGATGCCGAGAAGGCCATGGATGGTGGCATCGAGAAATCCGGCAGAAGACCAGGTCTGCTCCGGTACGGATTCGATTTGCGGACGATAGGAATTGCCGGCGAGGACTTCATGCATGTGGCCGGGAGAATCGAGCCAGGCGAGCGGGAGCATGGAACGCCAGACGGCGAGCGCTGTCGCCGGGCGATGCTCCGACCAGAACGCATTGGCCATTGCGGCCGTGCCAATCGTCCATACGCTGCCCTTTCCATAAGACTCGGGATCGAAGCCGGCCGAGCCGGCGGCGATACTGCGCGTGCCCCAGTCGGTTTGAAATGAGGCGGAGGCGAGTTGATCGAGCAGCGTTGAGTTCTGCTTCGCGCTGAACAGGTGCATCGTGAGCGCTTCGGCCGGACCGGCGCGGCGTTCGCGCATAGGCTTGCCTGCCGGCGTGTGTCCCGCGATCCAGAAGTCTTGAGAAGCATCCCAATATCGTGCTGGAACGGCGTCGCGCGCGCGCTGGCTTGTGCTTTCAGCTTCGGCGGCTAGATCCGCATGGCCGGTGAGCGCAGCCAGATGAGCGAATGAGGAGGCGGCCGCGATCCAGCTGGTGGAGAGGCCGAGATCGTCCGACATGCGGTCCTGCTCATCGCCGCCCTCCTTGTCTGCGGGAATGCGCGGAAGCGCTGTGGCCGCATCGATGGTCGAGAGGCAGTAGCGATATGCGGCTTCAAGGGCTTGCCAGTGCCTGCGCGCAAAATCGATGTCTCCGCTGGCCACAACGTAGCGGTCGACGGCGCCGAGGAATTGAAACGTGATATCGACATGCACAAACATGTATGGGAATTTTCCAGCCCAGTCGAGGAAGCTCGCGCTCTGGGAGAGTTCATGCCAGATCATTCCTGTCTTGCTGTCCCGATAGCGCAGAATGAATTCGAGCTCGTCGCGCGCATGGGCGCGATCGCCGGCGATGAGAGCGGCATCGGCGGCAACCATGCCATCCCCGGCAAAGAACCATTCGTATTGAGGCCGGCGCGCGGCGCGTGAGGGGCCATAACCAGCAACGTAGCCGCAGCCAAGATCGGCATTGCAGACCCATGCCTGATCGAGCGCAACCCCGGACCAGGCAATGGCGCGATTGACGCGTTCGTCGGGCGTTTCAATTTGCAGCAGGTTTTCGCGCACTTCGCGTGTGTGCGCCGCAGCCTCCGCCTGAAGGCTCTCGCTGTCGCGCATCAGCTCATGCAGGGCCAGCCCTCGATCGCCGGCGTGAGCTGGATTGAGAGCGGCAAACACCTGCGCGATGCCAGAGGTCGTTGGATGCAAAGTGAATCCGAGGCCGGCTTCAGCCACGCCATGCGCGGTGCGATTGTCAGGGTCGTCGTGAGCGATGATCTGCGGCGAGCCAACCGTGGCGGTGAATCCGTTGGCCGGCTCAGCCAGAATGAAAGCTGAAAGGGCAGGGCTCCATTGAACAGATTGGCCGCCGGCGGCGGCAGGCCACATCAGGTTCATCACCGGCGTTGCATGGACTTCGATCTCAACCGGACTTTCACTCCGGATTGAATAAGTGACAACGACGCCGGCGCGATCGAGCGGGACAAACAGCCTTTCACGCACAATAAAGTTGGGGCCAAGATAGATGCGCGTGACCGAATCCGGCCGATAGACGACGCGGGCAAGAATCTCAGCGCCATCGATTGCGGTGGTCGCGCCGGAGGGGAGAAATGCGACGCGGTAGTTGCTGAGGATTTGAAACGGATAGGCCCAGACTTCGAGACCTTCGGTGGCATAGCCCTGAAGCACAGCGCGGCGTCCATGCACGGCGAGAAAGCGGCTGGAGGCAGTCGTGTCCTCGGTAAGCACGGAGTTCGCTGCTGGCTGCCGGGCTGCGATGCCCTGCTGCGCGATCGCGTTGAGGGACGGGAGAAGCAAAGCAATGCCAGTGGCAAGGATGTGCGCGAATTTGCCTGCGCGCGTGTGCTTCCGGTGTATGGATTGCGGTAATTTCATCGAGAAGCTCTCACGCATATTTCGATTTCGTATCGATCGAAGCGAGGCTGATGGCAATGGAATTCAGTACGAGGTTGGAGAAATCGATTTGAATTACCAGGTAAATGGTATCGTCAATGTCCGATAGCCGCCGAGATTGGGAAACTCAACAGTGACGGGACGCAAGCCGCGATTCAAGTCTCCCAGCGTGGCGCCCTCGGCATGCACCTGGAGATCGGCAACGTTTTCGCGGAGCAGCAACTGCGCAGATGTTCCACCCAATCCGGCGAGCGTGAGCGTGAAGCGGTGGGGGGAGATCTGCTGATCGAGAATCTTCAATTGGCGGGTTTCCGCGCCGAACTGCGGCAGCCCATGCGCAATGGCGATTTCAATATCGGGCAGAGGAATGTGAAGTGCGTTTGCCTCTGTGCGAGCACCAGGCGACTGCGAGATCAGGTGCAGGCCAGAGGGCGCGCCGACTACCTCGACCACAAGCTCGCTCGCGGCGCGCGTGAACTTGAGATCGAGATGTGCACTGCCAAAGGGAACGTTGCGGATTGTGGCGCCCTGCCAGTCCGCGGGCAACTGCGGCGTGACGCTCAGCGTGTTTGCGGGTGCATCCCAGGCGAGTCCGAAGAGGCCGCGCACCACGGGCGAGACCACCATCGCAGAGGACCAGAGCTGGTGCGCGGTGCTGCGGCCAAGCGGCTGAAAGAATTTTCCTGAAAGCAATTCGGTCACGTTGCCGAGGTCCTGCGACCAGGTGAGATCGGCATTCTGCATCAGGTGTGCATAGCCTGCGAGCGGGCGGCCGGTGCGATACTCGGCCACCGCGATCCAGCCAGTGAAAAGCGGCCACACCGATCCCTGATGGTAGCTGATGGGGTCGTAAAAACCGGTGCGGTCGCTGGTGATGCGCGTGCCCCAATCGGTGGAGAACTCGGCCGAAGCCCACCGCGCGAACATGGCCTGCCCATGATCGAGCGCGTAATCGCCATCCCACCAGGCGACCGCCGGAAAGATGGTGGGCGTCGAGTCGATCTGGCCAATGCCGTTCCAGCTGAAGGCATAGAAATCCTGGCCCGGCAGCAGGTACTGCTTCTCAATCTGCCGGCGCACTTGGGCCGCGCGCGCCTCTGCCGCGGCGGCCAAATCGTTATGGCCAGTGGTTCGCGCCAAATTCGAAAAGGCTAAGCTGGCCAGCTCGTCCAACACGGCTAGATAGATCTCCTGGCGGGGCATCGCGGGCACCCAGGACTCAACCCACGCCGTGCCTTCCGAGTTGCTGTACACGCCGTCGCCGTCGGTGTCGTGGGAAGACTCATACTGCCATGCGCGGGCGAGGTTGTCCCAGTGCGCGGCGATGAATGCCTGGTCGCCGCTGATGCGCAGATAGTCGTTCATCGCCATGGGCAGCAGCGCTGTCGAGTCGGCGGCCCGGTACTCATAAGGCAAACTCTTCCAGTCGACCAGGTTTGCCGTCTGCGACCACTCATGCAGAATCTTGCCGTCGGGACTCTGGCGGCGGAGCAGAAACTCGATCTCCTTGCGCGTGGTCTGATACTGGCCGACGCTGTTCAGCGCATAGAGCGTCCACAGCGCGTCGCGGCCAAAGAACCAGCCGAAGCCCGGCCTTACGGAATCGCCAGAGCCAAGAAAGCCCGCGGTGAGCGCTTCTTCGTCGTGGTCCGGAGTGGTCTCCACACGGAGCTGATCGACAGAAACTTCCGCCCAGGAGAAGGCTTCGTTGAGCTGTGCGTCGGGAGTTTCGATGCTCATGCTCGATGAGAGCAGGTTCGAGTAGTAAGCGCGGTTCTGATCGTAGACAGTTTGTATGGACCGATCGAACGCGCCGATCTGCTTGCCCAGCGCGTCTTTCGTGGAGCTGGCTTCCGACGTGCCAAGAGCAACCAGCAGAGGGAAGAGTGTGTGCGCATCGCGCGCCGGGTCGAATCGAAGTACAAACTGAAGCGGGTAGAACTGGGCGCGCTCCTGGTAGGGCTGCATGATGCCAGGCTCGGCGGTGGGCATGGCCACGGCGGCGGCATGATCGGGAAAGTTGAGGTGCAGTAAGTAATAGCCGCTCGCCGGCGCCGTGGGCACCCATTCCGCATCGGGACGGTCGTCCGATGCGGCAGGCCACATGCGCCGCATGTTCGGCGTAAAGCTGAAGGTCAACGTCATTGGACGCGCGGCTTCAATCTGGAAGAGAACGAGTGTGCCTGGGCTGTTCTGCACGGCTTTGGGGGCCAGAACGACTTCGCGAATAGTGAAGTTTGCGTGCGAGAAGGTGATGACGGTCGAGTCGGGACGGACATCGATGGCGGCGGCGTGCTGGTTCACGTCGATCGGAACCGGATAGTTGTCCATCTGCGCGGAGATGCGCAGGTCGCTGAGGATCTTCCAGGGGAAAAGCCAAAGCTCGAAGGAGCCATCCTGCTGGCCGAGAACCGCGCCACGCGGGCCGACCACGGAGAACGGGCGGGATGGAACCGCTTCGCGCTGAATCGACAAACTCTTCAGCGTCGAATCGAGCGGAAAGCCCGGCTGCGCGGGAAACGCCGGAAATGGAGACTGCGAAATCGCGCGCCCGGCGATCAGCAGAGCGGCGAACAGGACAAGGCATCGTTCCACGCTTAAACCGTTTCTTGATCCGAAACTGCCCTTTACTTCGAAACTTGCCATCAACATAAAAACCGCGCTGCGCAGTTTGCCCCAGCAACGCGGTCGATTCCAAACAACCGTGGATTCCATTGTCATTCCTGAACTGCAGCGCCTGTCCCCGAGTCGACACGTGCACCTGAGCGCGAGTCAGCATGAAACTTCCGGGAGTTGGAACCACTGACGGAGAAGATGGCGAGCCAGGTGACTCGCCATCTTTCCGGTTTGGTTGGAGTTTAGAAGTTGATGCGCGCGGCAAACTGCAGACGGCGCAAAGTGGTTCCATCAAATTGGGAACCCAGTGTGCCTTGAATCGTCCCGGCGTTTCCGCCGCAATCCACGCAGGAGTTCGGTCCGCCCAGGTTCACATGGTTGACGGTGTTGTAGGCCTGGATGATGAACTGCGCCTTGATCCCTTCACGGATGTCGAAGTTCTTGGTGAGCGTCGAGTCGACATTGACGATTCCCGGACCCCACAGCGCGTCGCGGCCCAGATTGCCCCAGGTTCCGGCGGCTGGCCGGGCCCAGGGGCCCCACGCATTGTCCACCGTTCCCGGCGGCGTAAGGGCATAGGGCGCCTCCGGCATGTACGCCACCTTGTCGCCCACCGGATCGAACTTGCCCTTGTGAATACCGAAACCGGTTCCCTTGACGTGGTTGACGAAGGAGGGACCGCAGCCGTCGTTGGCGGCCACGTCGTTGTCTTCGGATATCTCGTTGTAGCAGGCGCTGAACGGCAGGCCGCCGTCCCAGGTGAAGGTCGAGCTCAGTTGGAACCCGCCAATCAGCTCGTTGGTCATGTGCGAAGCGTTCCTGCCGAACGCCTTGCCCTGGCCAAAGGGCAGATCGTAGCTGCCCGCCCAGACAAATGCCTGGCGGCGGTTGTAGTAGCCGTTGCCGCGCCCAATGGTGGGATCGATCGCGAACTCGTAGGACTCATGTCCAATTGCGTGAGACCAGGTGTAGTTGGCGAAGAACGAGAGCCCTGCACTGATGCGCTTGGTGTAGACCGCCTGCAATGCGTTGTAACTGCCCGTGGCCATGTTGTAGGCGTAGTCGATGCGCTGCGTCCAGTGAAACGGATGGCCAAACTTGACCCCCAGTTGATTCTGCGCAGTGCCGTCGTAAAAGGGCGAGCGTTCAGGACCGGTGTAGAGTACGCCGGTGTTGGGGTTGATGGTTTCAAAGCCGGCCAGCGTTTCTTCGTTTGCATTGAAGGTGGGAGACGACTCGAACATATTGTGGTACGCCTCGCTGCCCACATAGGCCACCTGCAAGGACGACGTCGGCGTCAGTTCCCGCTGCACGGTCACGTTCCAGCCGTTCACGCTGGGCAGCCGTACCTTGGAAGGCCGCGTGTTTTGATAGATGCCGTCCGGCAGCACATAAGCGCCGTTCGTCGGTGTGGCCGGGAAGGTGTAAGTCGGAGGTCCGGCCTGGACCTGCGTAACGCCATTGGCGAGGGTTTCGGCCTGGGTCATGTTGAAGACCGCGGCGAATCCGGAGACAGGCTGAATGTTCTGCTGGATCTGGCTGGGATAGGATCCGGTCATGTCCTCGCCGAAGCTGTCGCCGGCCCATCCCTGGCCAAACACCAGGCCGTAGCCGGCGCGGAGCACCGTCTTGGGCAACACCTCGTAGGTAATGCCAATACGCGGCGCAAACATGCCCAGGTTGTTCTGCACGTTGGCGGCGCTGTTGAATTGCCCAACACCGGTAATGCCAACAATGCCGGTATCGATGTTGAGCAAGCCGCCGGCTCCCGCGGCGGTGACTTTTTCAGGAGCATAAATCTCCCAGCGGACGCCGTAGTCGATCGTCAGTTTGGGAGACACATGCCACTGGTCCTGGCCGTAGGAGAAGAACCGCGTCTGGCGCGACTGGGCATTGGTGTTTGCCGTTTCCGTCCGCCAGAAGGTGGTCACATCGCCCAGCAGGAAAGTTGCAAATCCCAGGCCTGGGGACGTTACCGCATTGACTCCGGTTCCCGTTACGCCCGAGGTGCGGGAATTCTTGGCGAAGTACGTGCCGGAGCGCAGAGCGTTACTCTCCACCGAGACGATCCACGCTTTGCCATAGCGGTAGTCCACGCCGAACTTGATGTTGTGGTTGCCGATGGTGTGCGACCAGTTGTTCACCAGCTGATACTGGCTGATCTGCAACAAGCTCGGGTTCGTGTTCTGTCCGTATTCCAGGTTGCCGCCGCCGTTGGCGCCGGTGGCCGCCGGTGCGTCGATGTTGAACTGCGGCATGCCGCCGTCCAGTGCCAGGTCGCTGCCGTTGGCGTTGGGGATGCCGAGTTGATTGCCCAAGGCCACGTTGGAGTTCTGGGCCACTGTGTTGTTGTAGATGCTGTAGTAGCCGAAGCGGAAGTCGGTGAGCCACGTCGGAGAGACGATGTAGTCGCCGCCCGAGGCAAGGCTGTTGTAGTGGAATGCGTCCGTTCCCGCCAGGGGCCCGTTGGCGCCGCCGCCCGCGGCGCCCAGTTGTGAGCCGCCCGAGAGACTTCCATTGAAGAACGTGTATCGGCCAAAGAGGTGGAGCTTCTCTCCCAGCTTGTCGTCCACGCGCACATCGTACTGGTTGTTGTTGAAGATGCCGGAGCCGGAAGTGGCGTAGTTGTTGATCAGGCCGGCCCCAGCGACATTGGGCGCGGGCAGCAGTTTGAAGAAGTTGACCGCCGCAGTGGACAAGTCGCTCGCAGGAATTTGATTGTTCGCATACGGAGTCCTGCCAGCGTTGGTGGCGTCGTCAAGACGATTCGGCTTATAGACCTGCTGCGGCGTGCCCAGCAGAGGATTCAGGTAGTCGCTCAGGTCGCAGGCGCCGCCCGAGGTGCAGCTGGACAGCGCGGTGGCGGTGGGCACAGTCACCAACTGGGCTGTCCCTGTCTTTTCACGAAGTCCCTGATAGTCGCCGAAGTAGAATAGCTTCTCTCTCTTGATGGGTCCACCGACGGATCCGCCGAACTGGCTGTGCAGGGTCGGGGACAGATACTTGCCGGTGAGCGGGCTAATGGACTGATTGGCAAATGGATCGCGCGCCTGTTGCGCGTCCGAACGCCGATAGTCGAATGCGCTGCCGTGAATGGCGTTAGTGCCGGACCGCGTCTGCGCCGTGACCAGGCCGGCCACAGCCTTGCCAAATTCGGCATCGTAGTTCTGCGCTGTCACTTTCATTTCTGAAATGGCATCCAGGTTAGGGTTGATCACGGCGACGCCGTCGATCGGTTCCTCGTTGTCGGTGCCGTCCAGTTCATAGCCGGTGGCGAACGGAAGCTGGCCGTCGACCTCGATGGCCTCGCTGCGCTGCGGGTTGTCGCCGCCCTCGCCAGGGCCCCACCCGATGTAAGTGGTTCCGGGGGTGAGCAGTTCGAAGGCGGTGAAGTTGCGATCGAAGTTGGGCAGGTTCTCCACCGCACGCTCGTCCAGGATGGTGCTGACTTCGGCGCGGTCGGTTTCCAGCAACGCCTCGCCGGCCGAGACCGTGACGCTATTGGACACGGCGCCCACTGTTAGAAGCAGGTTCACTTCTGGCGAGGTGTCGGCGTAGACAAGTACGTTATCGGCCACCGACTTGCTATAGCCCGCTGCTTCTGCCTCAACCTTGTAAGCGTCCGGGATAAGGTGCTGAACACGATACAACCCTGAATCGTTGGTTGTTGCGGTGACAGTGGTACCCTTTGTGATGTCCGTTACGGTAATGGCGGCGTTTGCAACCACAGCGCCGGATTTGTCGGTCACTGTTCCGAAGATCGATCCGTAGACTGCCTGGGCGCCTGCCGGCAAGGCGGCTGCCAGCGTCCAGAGAAGCAGCACCATAAGCGTCAGCAACCGTCCACCGGCGCCATTGTGTCTCTTCAACGTGTCTCCTTGTTTGTTGTTCATAAAAACTGGCTCCTGAATTTCCTGAAACTGGCTGGGGCGCCTGCGAGGAAGGGCGCCGGCTTCTTGCTCAACCCAAGGTCGTTGCAGTGGAGTCTCAGACCTTGCCTGCTGGATTTGCGACAACCCTTCGCCGTCCTCGAGGTAAGCTTCCGAGTGCCTGGCTTGTCTCCAGCAAAAGGGAGAACAGCTCTTCGCAGTTCTCCTTGTTGCGGCAACTATCGTGAACTGCAACAAGGACTGGCAACGTTTTTCACGGTGATTTTGCGGTCTGAACATTCATTTCACGGTCATTTGACACGTGAATTGACGAGATAATAGACTCGCGGTTACCACACTATGGGTGTGTCGTGATTTTGCATGGTGATCCAGTAACGAAGCAGGAATCCGCGCTGCATAGCGACCCTCGATGGGCCGTGGTGGAGAGGATTGCGGATAGCCAGCATCTGAAGTCATCACCGCGCCTTTGCCAGTTTCTTTTCTACGTGGCGGAGTGCGCCATTCGCAATGCGCCGGAAGAGGCGACCGAACAGCAGATCGGCATTCGCGTCTTCGGCAGGCCCCCCGGCTATAACTCCAGCGAGGACAGCATTGTCCGCACCCACGCGCGCCTGTTGCGCCAGAAGCTGGAGCTTTATTTCGCTCAAGATGGCATGGCCGAGAAGTTTGTGGTGGAGATGCCCAAGGGGCACTATCTGCCCGTCTTTCAACCCCGCTCGGGCAAAGCGCCGGAGATCCATCCCGCGGAGAGTGCAGCGGCAACAGAGGTAGAGCATCCGCGGTCGCGGATTTGGAACTGGAAGCTTCTCGCTGCGATTCTTGCGACTGCTGCGGCCATTGGAATCCTGGCCTGGCGCCCGTGGAGCCGGCCGCGCGTTGCCGAGTCCGCGGTCGACGTATTCTGGCGTCCATTTTTGACGGGTGAACCGCCGATTGTGATCTTCAGCAACGCATTGTTCACGGGAGACTCAACCAACGGCCTCCGCTATGCCGCGCCGCAGGCATCGAATGAGACCACGCAGCAGGCCTACGTTGACACCTACACGGGCATCGGCGAGCTGGCTTCGGTCTATAACCTGACCAGGCTCTACGACGCTCACCAGGCGACATTCATTCTGAAGCGGAGCCTGCTGGTTACATGGGATGAGGCCCAGATGCGGAACCTGATCTTTATTGGTTCGCGGGCAGAGAATCCATCGCTGCGCGTGCTGCCCGGAACCACCGACTTCACCATGGTGGCAACGGCGAACTCGGCCGGCGTAGTAAACCACAATCCCAAACCCGGCGAGCCGGCGATCTATTCCAGGCCCGAACACCCGCTCAGCAGCGATTACGCCATCCTGGCGCTGCTGCCCGGTGTGCAGGCTGGCAAGCACATCCTGGTCTTCAGCGGGCTGACCACCTTTGGCACACAGGCAGCGGTGGATTATGTGTGCCAGCCGGAGACGGCGGCCGAACTGCTCAAGAAGATAACCGGAGCCAAGGGAGAGATCCTGCCGTTTGAAGCGGTGTTGCAAACGACGATTGTGGGCGGCGTTCCGCTGAACACGCGCCTGGTGACAATTCGCGTCCACTGATACCCGCGCGCGGCGCTGCAACCGGCCCTCCACACCACCGCATGCACTTCTCTATTTGTCGGGATAGAGCTTCAGTTGATTATCTGCGTGAATCTTCGAGCCCAGCGCGGCTTCCCGCTTCGCATCGTCGTCCAGCCCCACCCGGTGATAGGCCTGCGAGAGCAATGTGTGCGTGGTGAAATCTTCCGGGTCCATTTTTTCAGCGTGCTTCAAATACATGATTGCCGTCTGCGTATCCTGACGGTGCATCAGCACCTTTCCCATCTTGATGAAGGCGCCGGTGAGCGATGTGTCGAGCGCGATGGCTTTGGTGAGGGCCTGTTGCGCCTCATCCAGCTTTTCCACGCGCAGATAGGCATCGCCGAGCCGATCGTAGACGGGAGCGTAGTCGGGATTGAGCAGGCGTTCGGCCTCAAATTCAGAGATGGCCAGATCGATATTCGATTTGTAGAGAGCCACTTCGCCGAGCATGAAATGCGCAAGCGGCAGGCTGGGCGACAGATCGAGAGCCTTCTGTGCTTGAACCGCGGCCAGTTCCGGCAGATTGGCATGCCGCAGCATGGTCGCCAGCAGAAGATAGGCTCCAGCGGAGTTCGGACCCACGTCGAAGTCCGCCGCGAAGGAGGCCCGTGCATCGTCATAGCGCTGCGCGTTGAGATAACAGAGTCCGAGCACGTAGCGAGCGTCGGCGTTGGCGTTGGGCATCCATTGCAGCACACGTTCAAGATATGGTATGGCAGCCGCCGGCTGACCCATACGATACAGAACCAGGCCTTCCATCTGCACCGATTCACGATCGGCCGAATCATCCGCGACTGCAAGAGCAAAGGCCTTTTTTGCTTCGCTGAGTTTGCCGGTCCGATAGTAGGCAAGCCCGAGTTCGCGCTGCACTCCCTTCACGGCAGGCTGCGCTGTCGCCAGCGGTTGAAGCAAGGCAATGGCCTCATCGGGATGGTCGCCCTCCAAAGCCGCATGTGCCTTTAAAACCGCGTCTTGCGACGCATCGGCCGGCGGCGATTGCGATGGAAGTCGAACAGCGAGGCTCAACAGAAGAGCGAGAGGAAATAGAGTCTTCATTACGCCACCAGCATACTGCGATTGGCGCGCCTTGTGCAGCGCACACGTTATGCAGTGTTAGAATTCCCGGCAGGATGAGATGCCGTTTCTCCGCGTGCGCGCTGCTGCTGTTTTCTGTTGTGGCTGCGAGCGCGCAAGTGCCCACCAGCGCGAGTGCAAAGACACAAGCTCATCCCTATCCTGCATCCAAAGCCTTTGCCGCGCCCGCATGGTTTGTCAATGTGGCTCCGCAGGCTGGCCTGACCATGCAGAACTTCAACGGCGACCCCGCCGCCAAGAAGTACATCGTTGAGACCACAGGAAGCGGCGTTGCGATCCTAGACTACGATCGCGACGGATGGTCGGACATTTTTCTGCTCAACGGAACCACGCTTGCCGGAGAGCCCGCGCCGGCCGCGCCGCCCACCAGCCACCTGTACCACAACAATCACGACGGCACTTTCACCGACGTCACGGCCGGTTCCGGCCTCGAGTCCACAGGCTGGGCGCAGGGGGTATGCGTGGGCGATTACGACAACGACGGCTACGGCGATCTATTCGTCACCACGTATGGAAAAAATCGCCTTTACCACAACGAGGGCAATGGACATTTCAAGGAGGTAGCCGAGCAGGCAGGCGTGGCGGGCGACGGCACAAAATGGGGCACGGGCTGCGCCTTTGTGGACTATGACCGCGATGGAAAACTCGACCTGGTGGTGGCCAACTATGTTCAGTTCGACCTGAAGAGCGCACCCAAGCCAGGCGAGGGGATGACCTGCATCTGGAAGGGCGTGCCGGTGGAATGCGGGCCTCGCGGTCTGCCTTACTCGACGAATCTTCTCTATCGCAATCTGGGCGGCGGAAAGTTTGCCGATGTGAGCAAGGCCAGCGGCATTACCGAAACCAATGGGCACTACTGCCTGAGCGTTACGTCCTTCGACTACAACCTGGACGGCTGGCCCGATATCTACATTGCCTGCGACAGCACGCCGAGCATTCTCTATCGCAACAACAAGGACGGCACGTTTACCGACGTCGCGCCGGACGCGTATGTGGCCTTCAGTGAGGATGGGCGCGAACAGGCAGGCATGGGTTCCACGGTGGCCGACTACGACAACGACGGCTGGCCCGACCTGTTCAAGACCAACTTCTCCGACGACACCTCTTCGCTCTACCACAACAATCGCGATGGCACTTTCACGTCGGCCATCTTCGACGCCGGGCTGGGGCTGAACACCGCGTACCTGGGCTGGGGCGCCATGTTTCTGGATGTGGATAACGATACCCGATCCGACATTCTGATTGTGAATGGCCACGTTTATCCCGAGGTAGATCGAGACCACCTGGGAGCGACCTATCGCGAACCCAGGCTGCTCTACTGGAACCAGGGCAATGGCAAGTTCAAAGACGTCAGCAAGCAGTGCGGGCCAGGATGCACTGAGCCAATGTCGAGCCGGGGACTGGCGATCGCCGACTTCTGGAATGACGGAAGACAATCGGCGGTGATCAATAACATGGACGACAAGCCGCTGCTGTTGGTGAACCTGGCTGCCAACACCAACCACTGGCTGGGAGTTGCGCTCGAAGGAACGCGCTCCAATCGCGATGGCATTGGCGCACGGGTGACGGTGCTTGCGTCCGGGAACAAATGGATGCAGGAAGTGCGCAGCGGTTCAAGCTATCTCTCCAGCAACGATCTGCGCTTGCACTTTGGGCTGGGACCAGCCGCTTCGTTTGAGCGCATCGAAGTGCTGTGGCCGAGCGGTCTGGTGGAGCAATTCCCGGGAGGGTCGAGCGATCGTTTCGTCCCATTGACGGAAGGCAAGGGCTCTCGACCGGCTCTCCAGAAGAACCCATGATCCGGCAGCGCGCAGACCTCCCGATCGATGGTCAACGCGGATAGTACGGAAAGAAGATGGCCTGCACCGTTGCTCCTGTTTGTGCGGCAGAAACCAAACAGGAAAAAGGCTAGCCGAAATTCCACTGGCAAATAATTCTCTTTACGAAATTACCCTCTTTGGTGCTAAGGTATGTAGCGCATGAAAGTACTCTTCCTGCGCGCTCCATGCGTTGTGAAGCGGGTTTGCGCAATCCGCCGAGACAATCCATAAGCGAGTGCTCCCAAAGGAGATAGATGAAACTCCCGGCGATCGCATTGCTTTCGGCCAGCCTGATGCTCATTGCACCAACCGGCTTTGCACAAACCCCGAACCAGACCGATTCTCTGAAGAGCGGATTTGAGACTCCGCCGGCCAGTGCGCGCCCCCGCGTGTGGTGGCACTGGATGAACGGCAACATCACCAAGGAAGGCATCAAGCTGGACTTGGAGTGGATGCATCGGGTGGGTGTGGCCGGGTTCCAGAACTTCGACGCAGCCCTGGAAACCCCCAAGGTGGTGGATCACCGCCTGGCCTACATGACGCCGGAGTGGAAAGACGCCTTCAAGTATGCCACCACCCTCGCCGACCAACTGGGCATGGAAGAAGCTATTGCCGGCTCACCGGGCTGGAGCGAATCGGGCGGCCCCTGGGTGTCTGGGCCTGAGGGCATGAAGAAGTATGTGTGGAGCGAAACCCTGGTCGAGGGCGGGAAGCCTTTTACCGGCACGCTCGTTCATCCGCCTTCGAATACCGGAGCATTTCAGAATGTGGGTGTTCACGACGATCCGCCGCCTGCCGGCGCTGCACCGATTCCGCAGTACTACGCCGATTCGGTGGTGGTTGCCTATCTCCGCCCGGCCGGCGATGTGTCCACCGAATCTCTGCACCCCAAGATAACGGCCAGCGGCGGCTCACCGGATTTCGCCGTGCTCTCAGACGGCGACCTCGAAAAGAAGACAAAAATTCCGATTCCAAAGGCAGTGGGCGAGAGCGCCTGGATCCAGTATGAGTTCCCTGCCCCTCAGACCATCCGCTCCATCACGTTCGTCATCGCGCAGCTGGATGACGTGACCTCCATGTCGTCCGGCATCGGCGGGCCGGAAAATTCCCTTGAGGCCAGCGATGACGGGCAGAACTTCCATCTGGTGGCCAAACTGGCCGGCGGCGATGCGCCTCAGAATACAATTTCTTTTGCGGCCGTGACGGCTAAGTATTTCCGCGTGACGCTGAAGCGCGTCGCCGCACCGCCGATTCCCGACTGGGCCGTGGGCATCGATCCCGCGCAATTCGGAATCAAAATTCCACCGCCCCCGACCGACTACGAGATCGCCGAACTGGCACTGCATCCAGGCGCACGCGTGAACCGGTTTGAAGACAAGGCCGCCTTCACCACACAGCCGGATCTCTATTCATTGGCAACGTCGAGCGTTGCGTCCAGTGACGTAATTCAGAAGTCGGATGTGATTGACCTGACCGCGAAGATGCACACGGATGGAACACTAGACTGGACGCCGCCCGAGGGCGATTGGGTGGTGCTGCGCTTCGGCTACTCGCTGCTGGGTATCACCAACCACCCCGCAACCGCCGAGGCCACCGGACTCGAAGTCGACAAGCTGGACCGCCGGTTTGTGAAGAAGTACTTCGACACCTATCTGGACAGTTACAAAGACACGGTGGGCGCTGACCTGATGGGCAAGCGCGGCATTCGTTACGTCATCAACGATAGCTGGGAGGCCGGCGCTCAGAACTGGACCGACAACATGGTTGCCCAGTTCAAAAAGCTGCGCGGCTACGATCCTCTGCCCTGGATGCCGGTGCTGGCCGGTCACGTGGTGGTGAGCTCCGAGGCCAGCGACAAATTCCTGTGGGACCTGCGCAAGACCATCGCCGACCTGATTGCCAACGAGCACTACGGACAGCTGGAAGAGACGCTGCATGAGCGGGGCATGGGCCATTACGGCGAGTCGCACGAGGGAGGCCGCGCCCTGATCGCCGATGGCATGGAAGTGAAAAAGTTCAACGAAGTGCCCATGAGCGCGATGTGGACGCAAATGCCCGGCATGAACAAGGAACAGTTCGGCTACAACGCAGACGATCGCGAGTCAGCGAGTGTGGCGCACATTTACGGCCAGAACCTGGTAGCGGCCGAGTCAATGACCGCCAGCTTCGCGGCCTGGGCGTGGTCGCCCTCAACGCTCAAGCCCACCGCCGACCAGGAGTTCCTCAACGGCATCAACCGTATTGTGATTCACGAGTCGGCACACCAGCCGCTGGTCGGCAAAGGCACCGCACCCGGACTCACACTTGGGCCGTTCGGCCAATGGTTCAACCGCAACGAGACCTGGGCAGAACAGGCTGGTCCGTGGATCGATTACCTGGCCCGCACCAGCTACCTGCTGCAGCAGGGCCATTTCGGCGCGGACCTGATCTACTTCTACGGAGAAGATTCCAACCTGACGGCGATATTCGGCGATAAGTCACCCGATGTTCCGGCCGGTTACGGCTTCGACTACATCAATGCCGATGGGCTGATTCACAAGTTGAGCGCTGCCAATGGCCGCATTACCACGCCCAGCGGGATGAGCTACCGGGTGCTGGGCCTTGATCCTTACAGCAAGCACATGTCGCTGCCGGTTCTGCGCGCCCTCTACAAGCTGGTGAAGGACGGAGCCGTGGTCGCGGGTCCAAAGCCGATTGACGATCCAAGCCTGGCCGACGATCAGGCCGAGTTCAACAAGCTGAGCGGAGAGTTGTTCGGCGACGGCTCCGGCGTACACAAGGTTGGCAAGGGATCGGTTTATGCGGGACAGAGCATCGGCGATGTCTTCCACGCGCTCGATGTGGCTCCCGACTTCGACTACACCAAGCCTGAGGCCGGCGCCCGCCTGGAGTTTGTCCATCGCAAGGTGAGCGACGGCGAGATTTATTTTGTCGACAATCGCAGCGATCGCAGCGAATCGCTCGACGCTACCTTCCGCGTCTCCGGAAAGGAGCCGGAGCTGTGGTACGCCGAGACTGGCAAGTCCAAGCCCGTCTCGTTCAAGACAACCGCCGGCCGCACCACGGTCCCGCTGAAGCTGGAACCCTTTGGCACGGTCTTTGTGATCTTCCGCAAACCGGCAAGTCAGGCCGCGCGCACACTGCCCGTGGAAACCCATACGCAGCTTACAGGCGTGGATGGTCCGTGGACCGTTCAATTCCAGCCGGATCGCGGCGCACCGCCCTCCGTCCAGTTGGACAAACTTGCATCGTGGAGCGACAGCGCGGATGCGGGAGTCAAATACTTCTCCGGAGCGGGCACCTATTCAACCAGCGTGGAGGTGCAGTCGGAATGGCTCAAGAGCGGCGCGCATGTGTGGCTTGACCTGGGCGACGTCAAGAACCTTGCCGAGGTAACCATCAACGGCCAGCCTCTGGGCATTGTGTGGCATGCTCCGTATCGGGTTGATGCCACAGCGGCATTGAAGCCCGGCGCGAACCAGATCGCAATCAAGGTAACCAACGCATGGGTCAACCGTTTGATTGGCGATCTACAGCCGGGTGCAGCGAAGTATACGTTCACAGTCGTGAAGCCCTATATGCCGAACTCGCCGCTGCTGCCATCTGGCCTGCTGGGACCGGTGCGTCTGGAATCTGTTTCCACCCAGTAAGCCCGGGGGCAAGAGTTCCTGAGTTGAGCAACAAGAATTTGACCAACGCCCGGACGCGGTACTCGATAAACGAGAAGCGTCCGGGCTCAAATTCCTGCTATCGCTTTCGAGAATCCTGATAATAATTCACCCGGCGGAAGGGCATTGGTCCGCCGCTGTTCGTCGTTGGAGGCACCTATGAAGATTCTCTCTTCAAGTTATCGGACTTGGGGCTGCCGGCTGGTTTTCTGCTTTTCAATCATTGCCTGCGGCGTTGCGGCGCCTGCACAGGACGCGCAGCAAAAACTGGACATGGACTGGAACAAGACCATCATCGTGTCGCGATCGACGCCGACTCTGCAGGTGGTGACCAATCCCATGCTGAATCCGGGCTCGCCTATCCATGACGGATCGTTCGCTGCGCTGAAGGCCCTGGGCGCCGATTACGTGCGCTACGTTCCCTGGCTGCCGTATCCGAAGATCGCCGTGGCGGAGCTGGATGCGCCGACCAAGGACCATACGTCGTGGGATTTCACGTATATCGATCCGGTCACGAAGGACTTCTTTGCGGCGACAGAGGGCCACTCAACCATCGTCAACTTCAGCACCATTCCGGCATGGATGTTCAAGACCGACAAGCCGGTCAAATATCCCAGCGATCCCAACCAGGTCTTCTGGGATTACACGCAGGGAACAGAGCTTCGCGATCCGACCGGCAAGGAACTGACCGGCTACTACGAGCGCCTGGCGAGTTGGTACACGCGCGGCGGATTCACAGACGAGAACGGCAACAAGCACGAGTCCGGATACCACTACAAGCTGCCCTACTGGGAGGTTCTGAATGAGATTGACTCGGAGCACCACACATCTCCCGAGGACTACACCAAGCGCTACGATGCCATTGTCGAGGGCATTCACAAGGCCAGCCCGGAGACGAAATTTGTGGGCCTGGGGTTGGGCGATGCCAGCGGCAATCCGAAGTACTACGAGTATTTCCTGAATCCCGCAAATCACAAGCCGGGCATTCCGCTCGACTACATTTCGTTTCACTTTTATGCAGTGCCGGCACTGGACGAGACGCTGGATGGCTGGCAACATACCTTCTTCAACCAGGCCAGCGGGTTCCTGGCTTCGGCGCGCTTCATCCTCTCCATCCGCGACCGGCTGTCTCCTGGGACCAAGACCGATACCGACGAGTTGGGCGTGATTCTTCCCACCGATGGATTGGAGATCATGGCCTCGAAAGCGCTTCCGGATCACATCCCGCATCGCTATTGGAACGCCGCCGGGGCTCTCTATGGTTACCTGTTTGTGGAGCTTTCAAAACTGGGCGTGGATGTGATTGGCGAGTCGCAACTGGTTGGGTACCCGTCGCAGTTTCCCAGCGTGTCCATGATCGACTACAACAACGGCAAGCCCAATGCCCGCTACTGGGTTCTGAAGCTGATCAAGGATAACTTCCACCCTGGCGACAAGCTGGTGGCCAATCCCGAGAATCCCTTCGGCGTGGCCGACGTGGAGATCCAGGGCTTTGTAACGCCGCAGGGAAAGAAGGTTCTGCTGGTGAACAAGACCAACATCGAGAAGCAGGTGACGCTGACCCCGGAGTTTCTGAATGCAGCATCACTGACAGTAGACGAAGCAACTGGCGACGACGAACCGCGCGCCGGAAGAGTGGATGGCCCTGCGCTGAAGCTGGCGCCGTTTGCCGTCACGGTTCTACGTGCGCAGTAATGCATATATCCAATAGAATCGAGATGACCAAGGAGCAAGTGTGATGGCGGATAGCGTTTTGCGCGTGGGCTTGTGCGGCATTGGGCTGGATGCATACTGGCCCCAGTTTGAGGGGCTCGAAGCTCGTCTGCAGGGATATGTTCGCCAGGTGGGAGAGCGGCTTGAGAAAGCCGGCGCGGTGGTTGAGCACTTGGGCCTGGTGGATACAGCACAAGCTGGCCGCGAGGCCGGCCACCGGTGCCGCCGCGCCGATGTGGATCTGCTGGTCATCTATGTGACCACCTATGCACTCTCAAGCACGGTGCTGCCGATGGTGCAGCGTGCCCGGGTGCCGGTGCTGGTGTTGAACCTGCAGCCGGCGGCGGCCATTGACTATGCGGCTTTCAATCGCCTGCCCAATCGCACCGCCATGACCGGCGAATGGCTAGCCTACTGCTCAGCCTGCCCGGTGCCGGAGATTGCAAACGTGATGGTGCGTGCGGGCCTTCCCGTGCACCAGGTGACCGGCGTACTGGGCGACGAGGCCACCTGGACGGAGATTGATGGTTGGATTGAGGCCGCGCGCGTGAAGAAGGCGCTGGCCGACAACCGGCTGGGCTTGATGGGCCACTACTACAACGGCATGCTGGATATTGTGACCGATCTTACGCAGGTGTCGATCACATTCGGCAGTCACGTGGAGCAGTTGGAGGTGGACGAACTCAGCGGGCTGCGGGTCGCCGTGAGCGATGCCGAGATTGCCGCGCGTGTTGAGGATTTCCGCACCACGTTTGAAGTGCAGCATGATTGCGCCCAGAGCGAGCTGGACCGGGCGGCGCGCACTTCCGTGGCCCTGGACCGGCTGGTTGCGCAGCGCGAGCTCACTTCGATGGCCTACTACTACATGGGCAGCGGCGTTGCGGAGAACGAAGACACCATGAGCTCGGTGATTCTGGGGACTTCCCTGCTGACGGCGCGGGGCGTACCGGTGGCCGGCGAGTATGAAGTGAAGAATGCCGTGGCGATGAAGATCATGGACTGCCTGGGGGCGGGCGGCTCGTTCACCGAGTACTACGCGCTGGACCTGAAGGCCGACCACGTGTTGATGGGCCACGACGGGCCCGGGCA
>Ga0302319_10000417_pt1 | contig 96056 bp, 82 predicted proteins | sample Bog_T0_2_FD_203319 | JGI IMG/M metagenome (GOLD analysis project Ga0302319, IMG submission 203319) | Peat permafrost microbial communities from Stordalen Mire near Abisko, Sweden - Bog_T0_2 | ecosystem: Environmental > Terrestrial > Soil > Wetlands > Peat | place: Sweden: Abisko, Stordalen Mire... | reverse complement strand
TCGCAAGTGACAAGCCTGCTCAACCGGGCCGTGACGCTGGCTACCGAAGCCTCGAACGGCACCCTCAACAACTCGCAGGATACGGCTGCGAACCAGGAATACCAGTCGATCCTTTCAGAAATCAATAACATCGGCACCACGACCTCGTTCAACCAGCAACAGGTTTTTGGCTCCAACACCAGCATCTACACCGGCGACTCTTCGGCAAAAGGCGCATCGATCAACGATCTGAATATTGCGTCATTGTCTTCAAGCACCGTGGGCGACACGGGCGGCACCATGGCTTACTCGAGCGGCGCAACCCAGAGCAACGTCTTCATCGACCTTTCCAACGACGGTGTAAAAGCGAACCTCGGGGATAGCCTCGGTGCTTCCGGCACCAGCACTTCCATTCAGGTCAACTATCTGACGCAGGGTGCTGCCGGCGCTCCCACAACCAATACCGCAACGGTAACGGTTGGCCAGGGCACCGCCTACGCGAATACCGCGCAAGGATTGATCAACGCCATCAATGGTTCGGGCCTGGGCCTGACTGCATCGCTCGGTACGGCGCAGCAAGCTGGAACAGGCGCGGCGGCGGCAGCCAACTCCGCCAACTTCGGCGGCGGATCCGCCAGCGACACCGGCATCATCATCTCCGGCGTTGGAGTGGGAACCGGCAGTAACACCGTGGGCGAAGTCGGACAAATGGTCGTCGGGGCTACAACCGGCGATTCGCTTACCGGCGGCACGCTTAACATCACAGGGTCCGATGGCAAGTCACACAGCGTCACCCTGGGCACGGCTGGCTCTACGGACAACCTGGCCGACCTCTCGGCAACAATCAATGCAGCAGGCTATGGCGTTACAACCTCTGTCAATGCCGCGGAAACCGCTCTCGGGCAGGGCGCAGGCACGGTTCTGACCTTCACCTCGGCAAACCCCGCGGTGACCGTCTCCGGGACCGGCATCACGTCCTCGGTTGCATCGGCAAATGCTGCGATCTCGGCAACGGACGGCGAGGTCTCTACCACTGGGGCTGCGGCCGCCGGGGCCGGCGCCTATATGGGCTCCATCGCCTTCAACTCAGCCAACGATCTAATCACCGCATCGAAGGCGCAGCTCATCGCAATGGGGTTCGCAGGGGCCAGCGGTGGAGTAGCTGCCGTCTCTCTGACAAGTTTGGCGACAACCTTGACAGGGACAGGCGACGGGATCACTGCCACCGTCAAAGGCAACGAGATCCTCTTCACCCAGACAAGCAGCACTGCACCGTCGGCACTCGTCAGTACCTCACCAGTCGGTACGGACGCCATCCAGGCGGCAACACCCACTGTCACTCTGACTGGAACTCCCACACCCGGCGCTCAATTCTCGAGCACGGTAGGCACTTTGGCCATCGGATCCTCGGGTGCATACTCAGATACCCTTACATCCGGGAAGCAACTGACAATCGGCAGCCAGACCATCACCATCGGCGCGGCCGACAATACCCTCGCCACCTTGGCATCGACCATCAACTCCGGCAATTACGGGGTGACGGCCACTTACAGCCAGGCGAACAAGGACATCGTCTTTACGTCCTCCAACTCCGGAATCGTCATTACGGATGGCAGCGCTTCAGGATCAAACCCTCTCGCGGATACAACCAACGCCGGTGCGGGCCCAACCCTGACCGGCCAGAACACCACACTCAGCTCCCTGGGCGTGGCGACGGAACCGGGCAATCAGTCAACGTCCTCCTCCGCGTACTACAACGTGGGGATCTCCAGCACGACCGGCATCGTGGATTACAGCACCGTGGTCAATACGGGCACGGTCAGCAGTCCCACGTTGACCTACGGCGGCACGGGCGTGTATGCGGCATCCGGATCGGTAGAGGCGAACACTGGCATGGTTTCCGACCTCAGCGGCACCAACGGCATCGCCACCATCAGCTACACCGATGGCGCGGGCCAGTCGCTGGCGAAGACCGACCTGACCAGTCAGGCAAATGCGCAGACGGCACTGACCAGCCTGAACGCGGCTATCAGCGACGTGGCGGCTCAGGACGGCTACATCGGCGCCCAGATCAACACACTGAATTCGGCCAGCTCGGTACTCAGCACCCAGTCTGAAAACGTGCAATCGGCGCAAAACGCGGTGCAGGCCACCGACTATGCGTCGGCAGCCTCCAACATGTCCAAGTACCAAATTCTGAGCCAGACCGGCATCTCAGCCCTGGCACAGGCCAACAGCATGCAGCAGGAAGTAACCAAGCTGTTGCAGTAAGTCAGTCCTAAAAAGGGCAATCAGAGAAGGGCGTCCACGAGGGCGCCCTTTTTTGTAAGCGGTAACTGACTGAATTGGCCAAGCCATGAAGTTTTTCCAATCCGGCCGTTCCTCGGCTGGCTTTCCGGCTGCTTTATCGGCTGCGGGGGTGTGCGATGGGTACCGTAGGGCTTAATTTTGGGTCGCCGACGAGCGGAACGGGTTTCGACGTGAGCTCGACCGTAGCTTCGATTGTGGGCAATCTGAAGAATGTGGAAACCCCCTGGAATAGCCAGTTGACGGCGCTGGAAAGCCAGGACACGGCAATATCAAGTCTCGGAACCCTCTATTCCAAGCTCTCGAACGACATGAGTTCGCTCACCGACATGGAAGGCATCCTGTCCATGAAGACGGGTTCCAGTTCCGACCCCAATGTGCTAACGCTGACCGCGGCTAATTCGACAGCGGTTGCAGGAACGCACACGGTGGTTGTGAACAGCCTGGCAGCGACATCGAGCGGATACCTGGCGGAAGTTACAAGTACGTCGGCCGCGCTGTCGGGGCAGCTGACGCTGCAGATGGGCAGCGGCACGCCCAAGACATTTGTCATGGGCGCCGGCACATCGAGCACTGGCACGACTTATACAGGGAGTGGTGCCGATAAGCTGTCCGATCTTGCATCCGCGATCAACTCGTCCGGAGTCGGCATTACGGCGAACGTGGAGAGCGATGCGTCGGGGTCATGGCTCAGTCTGACTTCGGGGACGTCTGGAGGAGTGGGGAATATCACGGTCAGCGGCAACTCGATCGCCGGTACCGGGCAGATTCTGGGCTTCTCTGGAACTGCGGGCGCGGACGCATCTGGTTCGAGCGGCGCGACGACCTCAACCGGCACACTGGCCGGAATCGCGGCCATCGACGACCTCAGTGGCGCGATGACCATCCAGGTGGGCAGTGGAACGGCAATAACGTTCACCACTGGCCAGGTGGCGGCAGCGACGGGGGGCGAGACCATCGGAGACATTGCAACCTACCTGCAAGACAATTATTCCTCGCAGGTGAATGCCCAGACTGTGACGAACAGCGATGGCACAGTGAGCCTTTCGCTAACTTCGCTAGCTGCGGGAACCGCCGGAACGCTGACGGTTAACTCCAACCTTACATATACAGGTTCCAGCACTCTGGGCTACACCTCCGCAGTCACCGGCGTGGATGCGAACCTGACGATTGACGGCAAGTCCAACATTCACAGCGCCTCGAATACGGTGGCCAATCTGATTCAGGGAGTCACCTTTCAACTGCTGGCTCCGAGCGCGGCCGGCGCTCAGGTGCAGGTGGTGATCGGTAACGACAATGCCGATGTCGAGAGCACGGTGAACCAATTCGTCACCGATTACAATTCCCTGATCAGCGCAATGAATACGCAGGATGGGAACAACAGCTCGGGCGTTCCCGAGCCGCTGTTCGGTTCTCCCACGCTCTCTTTGCTGCAGCAGCAACTGATGGGCGGCGTGAATACGCAGAATCCTAACGGGTACCTCGATACGATCAAGAATTCATCGGACGCGCTGACCGGGTCGATCAATATATCGCTTGCAGGCGGCATTCCCATGGGCTATTCCGGCATTGCCGGCACCGACGCGGACGTGACGACGGGCGTCGGCCAGACAACTTCGACAGGAACCCTGAGTCCTATTGATCACGCAGCCGATACGATTTCCGGCTCCATAACCATCCAGGTAGGCACGGGCGCTTCGCAAACTATCAACATGGGCGACTCGTCGACCCCGTACACACTTGCCGGACTGGAGCAGGCGATCAACACGGCCAGTATCGGCGTCACCGCGTCGATCGTGACGAACAGCGATGGTTCATCGAGCCTGTCGCTGCTGTCTGGAACAACCGGGGCAGCCGGGACGCTGACGGTAACATCAAGCATCGCGGACCCCACGACGCAGACCATCCAGGTTCCAACATCGTCTGGGAATAACACGCTGGCGGGCCTGGCCGGTGCGATCAATTCGTCTCATAGCGGAGTCATGGCCAAAGTGGTGACCGGCAGCACCGGATCGCAGCTTGAGCTGGTGTCATACACGGAAGGACCTAAGGGAGCGCTGACAGTGACCCCTTCGATTACCGACACACAAACCGCCAAAACCTTGAACTACAACAACGGCGGTTCAGACATCAACAGCTTGACCAGCCTGGGCATCAGTGTGAACAACGATGGCTCGCTAACGCTAAGCGCGACCTCGCTCGATTCGGCGCTGAACTCGGATTACAGCGGGTTTGTCGGCTTCTTTCAGAACGCCAACAGTTGGGGCCAGACATTTTCAAGCATGCTGACCAACTCCGGCACGACGGCGGGCACCGGAATCCTGGCGCTGGCTTCCAGTTCAAACAGCAATATCGAATCGACGCTGAATGCCGATATATCGAAAGAGGAAATGTACATTTCCGCGCAGCAGAAGACCCTGACCACGGAGTTGAACAAAGCTAACGAGATTATGCAGCAGATACCTTCGCAACTCGATGGCGTGAACGAACTCTACTCGGCCATCACCGGCTACAACCAAAACTCGGGCGGCTAAACCTGCCTTGGCTTCGAAGGAGCTTACTCGCAATGGGAAGTTATCAGGATTGTGCGCTCGAAAGCGCATCGGCGGTGGACCTTGTGGTGGCGCTCTACGACGGCATTATCCGGTTTCTGTATGCCGCGAGCGCGGCCACGGAGCGGGGCGATCAGGAAGCGCGGCGGGCTGCGGTGAAGCGGGCTCTCGATATCATCATTCACCTGCAGGCGCGGCTGCGCATGGACGTCGGCGGACGGCCGGCGCAGGTGCTGAGCGAGTTCTATGCGTCCATCTTTTCCGAGATATTGCAGGCCTCGCAATCGGCGTCGCGGCAGAAGTTCGAGCATGCCATCGAGTGCGTGCGCAACGTGCGTGAAGCATGGCGCGAGGTCGCCAAAGATCCCGATGTCAACCCAGCGCCGTTGCAGGTCATGTCAACCGGCGCAGGTTCAGGGTTCGACGGCGATGAATATGCCCGGGACTCGTACGGGGGATCAAGATGGAATGCCTGACGAGCGCGGCCTGAGTTATCCGGCGACTGTCAGTTCCTCTTCCAGTTGTTGCTTCTGGTAGAGACCGGCGTAATACCCATTACGCAGCAGCAGATCTTCATGGCGGCCGAGTTCGACAATCCGCCCATGGTCGAGCACGGCGATCTGGTCGGCATGACGGACGGTGGAAACGCGATGTGAGATCAGAATGGTTGTGGACGCAGACGTATACGAGCTCAAGCCGCCGAGAATCCGTTCCTCAGTGTAGGTGTCCACGCTGGCAAGCGCATCATCGAGGATGAGAATAGCCGGTCGCCGCAGCAGGGCCCGCGCAATAGCGCACCGCTGCTTCTGTCCGCCTGACAGGGTCACGCCGCGTTCGCCCACCATGGTTTCAAAGCCCTGCGGAAACTCCTCGATCTCTTGCCGGATGTGCGCTGCTTCCGCCGCCTCGAGCATCTCGTCGGGGCTTGCATCCGGCGCGCCAAAAGTCAGGTTCGACCGGATGGTTTCGCTGAAGAGGAAGGTTTCCTGGGGAACCATGCCAATGTTGCGGCGCAGCAAGGCAAGCGGGTAGTCGCGAACTGGCCGCCCATCGATGAGCAACGAGCCGGCGGGCGATTCATAGAGACGAGAGAGCAAATTGACGAGAGTCGATTTGCCGGCGCCCGTGGGGCCGACAATAGCCAGGCTCGAGCCGGCCGGAATTTTCAAGCTAACACCGCGCAGCACCGGAGTTTCCCCGTAGCTGAAGTCAAGATTGCGGAACTCGATCTCTCCCGACAGCAACGCATCGGCGGCGATGGAAAGATCGGCGGCGCTGTCGTTGATGGCTGGTTCGGCCTGCATCAGCTCATCAATGCGCTGAACAGAGGCCGTGCCGCGCTGAAAAAGATTCACGACCCAGCCCACAGCGATGATGGGCCAGATGAGCAGGATCATGAAGGTGTTGAACTCGACGAAATCGCCGACGGAAATTCGATGTTCAATGACGAGATGGCCGCCGGCAAGCAGGGTGATGACCATGGAGACGCCGAGGATGAATTCGAGCGTGGGCCAGAGCATGCCCATGAGCTGGACGAGCCTGAGGGAGCGAGCAATGTATTCGAGGTTGAGCCGTTCGAAAAGGCCGATCTGGGACTCTTCGCGGGCGAAGGCGCGGATGAGGCGGGCGCCGGAGTAGTTTTCCTGGGCTTGCGCGGAAATGTCGGAGAAGCTGGCCTGAATGCGTTCGAAGCGGTCGTGAATGCGGGTGCCGAGGTACTGCACCACAATGCTGGCAAGCGGCATGGGCGCAAGGGCGACGAGAGTGAGCCAGGGGCTCAGGTGGAGCAGGAAGAAGAGCGCGAAGATAGTGAAAAAGACAGTGTTGGCGCTGTACATGAGCGCGGGACCCAGCAGATTGCGCACCGCATTCAGATCGTTCGTCATGCGTGCCATCACATCGCCCGTGCGATAGCGCTGATAGAACCCCGAGTCCTGTTTTTCGAGATGCCGGAACAGGTCGTTGCGGATGTCGAATTCAATTTCCCGCGAGATGCCGATCAGAATCCATCGTTGCGCGTAAAGAAAGATGCCCTTGGTCACAGAGATGGCGATCAGCAGTCCTGCGAAGAGGAGAATCATCTGGTGACTGGCCTGGTGCTTCTGCAGTTTGTCCACGGTCCAGCCAAGCACGCGAGGAAACTGCACAGCCGCTGCATTGGTCGCAATGCAGGTAAGCGTTCCCCACAGGTAGCCCCAGCGGTAGCGTCGCATGTATCCGAAGAGTGGGCGCATTTCGCGAAGCATGAATTTATTGTACGGGGAAGACTCGCGACATTCCCGAGAGCTACTTCGGCTGTATAACCGTCAGCCCCTTCACCGCTGAGAAATGGCGCACATTGAAGGTGGCTACAGCGCTTCCGCGTTCCAGTGCGGTCGCGGCAATAATCAGGTCGTATTCTCCAATCATCTTGCCCGACGACTCGAGCTGGGCCCACAAACGGGCGTGCTCCCGCGCCGTCTGTTCGGTATAGGGGATGATTCGCAGACCGGCAAGCAGGTTCTCAATATACAACTGCCGCTTTGCCCGATGAGCCGGGGTTGCCCTCTCGACTCCATGCCAGAGTTCGGCAACCGTGATGGCCGCAACCTCAAATTCTTCATCTGGCAACGAGGCAAGCCATTGTTCCACGTCGAGGGATCCGCGCTCCCCCGCGATGATCACAGCCGAATCGAGAATTACAGCCATTTATCCCTTTGGGGAATCAGGTTCCTGCGAGCTTCTTCGAGATCGCGAAGCCAGGCGGCAGACTCCTCCGGGGACAAACGGACCTTGGCAAGCGCCGCGGCAAGTTCACGGCCGGTACTAGGCTTCCGATTCTCCGGCACAATCCGGGCCACGGCCACTCCGTTTTTCACCAGCACAAAATTCGTGCCCTGATAGTGGGCGCGATTCACGCAATCGGAAAAATTGCGCGCAGCTTCTGTGACGGTAATGACCTTTTCGTTCATAAAATCATATTATCAGATTTTCATGTTTTCAGGGATTGTGTTGCCTGCCAGGATCAGGTCGGCGTTTTCAGCAGCAGATACCCGCCGGTGATGCCGAACAGGATATCCGGCGTCCACGCGGCCAGGGCTGCGGGCAAATAGTTCACGTTGCCCATGGCCTCGAATGTGCCGGCGACGACAAAGTACGTGAGGGCCACAAAGATGGCCACGGCAATCCCGGTGAGCGAGCCGCGCCGGCCCATGGAAAGCGCGAAGGGGATGGCGAGCACGGCCATCACGATGGCAACAATCGGGTAGGCAAGCTTGTGCCACAGCGCCACGCGCAGCCGCATCGTGTCGAACCCGCTCTGACGCAGATCGCCGATGTAGTGCTGCAACTGGCCGAAGTTCATTTCCTGGGCCTGCTTTGCCTCCTTCGTGAAGTAGCCAGGATCTTCATGAATCTCAGAGAAGGATGTTTGCTCGAACGCGCGGTAGCCTCCGGCAATGATGGTTGCATCTTGAAAATCCCTTTGCCATCCGTCCTGGAAACGCCAGGCATGGTCGCCGGAGTCCCAGTAAACGCGCGCGGCGAAGATGCGCCTCGACAGCGCGAAGGTAGAGGGGTCGAACTCAAACACGGAAAGATTGGCGAACTCCTCCCGGTCAGGATCGAAGAACTGGTAGTGGAAGATGCGGGCGGGTTCGCCAGCATGGGGTTCACCGAAAATCCAAGTCTGCTCGGGATGAAGGACAGTTTGCGGAGGGCGGCCTTTGATGATGTTGCGCAGGGCCTCCTGCCTGAGATTGGCCTGCGGCAGATAGTACTCATCGAAAAGGAAGAGCGTAATTGACAGGATTGCGGCGATAGATACAACCGGGATCACGAGCCGATAAAGACTGATTCCGGTGGCCTTCATGGCGATCAATTCGCTATTGCGGTTAAGCACGCCGAATGTGACCAGCACGGCAATGAGGACGGCCAGTGGAGAAATCTGGTACAGCATGCTTGGTGTCAGGTTCACCAGGTAATCGCCGACAGTGGTAAGGGGAATGTGGTTCCGCAGGATGTCGCCGACAAGGTCAAAGAACGTGAACACCAGCATCAGAACAACAAAACCAGAGAGAATCAGGAAGAACATTTTCAGAAACTCGCGCACCACGTATTCGTCCAGGATGCGCGGGAAAGCGCTGCGTGCCTTGGCGCGCGGGCGGCTCCGGTAACGATGCACGAAGGCAGCGAACGGCCCCCAACTGATTTCAGCAGCGCTTGTGGATTGGGGTTTGAGTGAGCGGAGGTTGAAACTGGTCAGGGCATTCAGCACGCGCCCACCGGTTGCCATCTGCCACAGCAGAAACATACCCACGGTGGCGAAAACCAGGTTGGCGAGCCACACGGCGAGGACGACCGGAATCTTGTCCTGGCGGCCCAGCGCGGTGCCGATCAAGGAAAGCGAGTAATAGACCACGACCAGCGCAATCGTGAAAACCCATGCGGAGCTTTTGCCGCCACGCCGCGAGGCAACGCCCAGGGGAACACCCACCAGCATCAGCACCAGGCACGCGGCGGGGTAGGAAAAGCGGTTATTCAGTTCGATAAGGAAGCGCTTGGGGTCGGAACCATGCGTCCGTTGGAGCAGAGTATTCAGCGGCAGCGCGTAGATGGCGGTGTCCAGGCGCCCCAACTGCACGGTGCTTTGCTGGTTCAACGCCAGAGGCATGTCGATGGTGTCGAAGCTTCGAATGTCGTACTGGGCAGGCTTGTCGGGAATCGTTTCGTGCTCGGTTCCGTTGCGCAGCCGCATCATCAGTTCCTGGCTCGAATCGTTGACCACGGTGGCGGAAGCTGCAGTGGTGATTTTGGGATTCGCAGGGTCTGAGACGTCAACCATGAATACCTGGCGCCAGTTGGAGGCGCCGCTGCCGGCCAGAACATTTTGCACGTAGAGGACAGTGTTTTTAAATTCCTCGTAGAAGACGCGCGGCTGTATCTCGTAGGAAGCCTGCGAGGTTTCGAGAGCCTGCTGCATCTCCAGAATGGCTTCGTTGGCGCGCGGAGCCACCCAGATGGAGTTGGCGACGCCGACCAGCGTGCCGGCAATTGCCACGATAGATGCGACACGGACAAAGTAGCCGATGCCCAGGCCGGAGGCGCGCATGGCGATGATTTCACTGTCAGCGGCGAGGCGGCTGAAGCCCAGCAGGACACCCACAAGGACCGCCATGGGGATGGTGACCTTGAAGGTGTTGGGTAACATCAGGAGCAGGATCTCCATGACGTTGGCGAACGTGGAGCTGTTGCGGACCACGCTCTCGAGGATGTGAGGCAGGTCGCGCATGAAGAGAATGAACGTGAAGAGCGCGCAGCCTATGAGCGTGTGGGAGAGAATCTCACCGAGGATGTAGCGTGTCAGGATGCGCACAGACTGGCTCTTCTTTTAGTCTATCTTGCCGGTGCTGGCTGCGCCCGGAGGGTAATAAGCGGTTGGACGGCCCGCCAGCCGCGAAGCCGCAAACTATTTGCCAAAACACACACGGAACTGAGGGCCATCGCCGCAGCGGCCATCCACGGGCTCAGCAGGATGTGAAACGCCGGGTAAAGCGCCCCGGCCGCCAGGGGAATACCGATCACGTTGTATGCGGCGGCCCAGACAAGGTTCTGGCGCATCACGCGCAGAGCTTGCCGCGCCAGTCCCAGTGCAGCCGGAATGGCCGAGGGCTGGGCGCGCAGAAGGAGAACATCGCCGGCCTCCTGGGCCAGGTCAGCCCCGGAACCCATGGCGATGCCGGCGTCGGCCTGGGCAAGCGCAGCCGCATCGTTAATGCCGTCGCCAACCATCGCCACGCGGTGACCGTTCTGCTGCAGAGCGCGAATCCGGGCCAGCTTTCCTGCCGGGTCAAGGTTCGCCTCCACATCCGCGATTCCGGCCTGTCGGGCGATGGGCTCCGCTGCGGCCGCAGAGTCCCCCGTCAGCATCCGGACGCTGAGCCCCTGTTCGAGAAGAGCAGCAATGGCTTGAGGCGCATCGGGACGCAGCGCGTCGCGCGCGTCAAAGCAGCCGGCCGGTATGACGTCGACGGCCATCAACAACCGGGTAACGCCCGGACTGGGTGCAGGAATTCCCGCGGGGAGAGCGGGAATTCCAAATTCTTGAAAAAGCACCTGGTTCCCAAGCAGGCAATCGTGACCTTCGATTTTGGCGGACAGTCCACGTCCGGGAAAATTCTGAACGTCTTCGGCAGCTTGCCAAACAAGACCGCGTGCGTGGGCTGCGTCGACAATGGCGTGGGCAAGGGGATGGTTCGATCGCTCTTCAGCCGCGGCCGCCATCCGGAGAAGATCGTTTTCCGTTCGGCTACCGAAGGGAATGAAACTCTCCAGCACAGGCCGGCCAACGGTGAGAGTTCCGGTTTTGTCCAGAACGATTGTGTCGAGATGGCCGAGCCGTTCCAGTGCTTCGCCCCCCTTGAACAGAACGCCCAACTGCGCGCCGCGGCCAACGGCCACGGTGAGCGCTGCTGGAACGGCAAGCCCCATGGCGCAAGGGCAGGCGATTACCAGCACGGCGACGGTGTTGGCGATGGCCATTGGAGGCGAGTGCGCGGCGAGCAGCCACGCGGCGAATGTAACCAGTGCAAGACCAAGTACAACCGGCACAAAAATCGAACTCGCGCGGTCGGCAAGCCGCTCCATGGGCGCGCGCGACCCTTGGGCCTGCTGCACCATGCGCGTGATCTGCGAGAGCACGGTAGCTTCGCCAAGCGAATCAGCCCGGCAGGTGACCGCTCCGTCGTAATTGAGTGATCCCGCAAGCACCTTGCCTCCAGGCTGACGATCAAGAGGGATCGGTTCACCGGTGAGCATCGATTCGTCCACCGTGGTGCGGCCTTCGATGATGGTGGCATCCACGGGAAATCGCTCGCCGGGCAGAACCAGAACGCTATCGCCAATCTGAATCTCGGCCAGAGGCACCACGGCCTGAGCGCCATCCACCACCCGCCGCGCAGTGGCAGGGCGCAGCCGCGAAAGCGAGTCAAGAGCGGCGAGAGCACGGTGCTTGGCGCGCGCCTCAAGCACTTTTCCCAGCAGCAGGAAGCCGATAATCATCAATACTGCGTCGAAGTAAACTTGGTGATCCGGGCCGGGCCAAATGGTGGCGAACGTGGAGTAGACAAAGGCAACGCCGGTCCCCAGGCTCACCAGCGTATTCATGTTGGTGGTTCCATGACGCAGGGCGCTCACGGCACTCAGATAAATCCCGCGTCCCGCCCAGACCATGAGTATTGCCGTCAGGACAAGCAGAAACCAGCGCAGCGGATCTTGCGGAATCGAGTAAAGCCAGGGCATACCACGCATCAGAAAATGATCGAGTTCGCCCCCCGTCTCGCCCATAGCCCCGCCGAGCGGCATGGAAAAAAGCATGACCAGTGCTCCCGCCGCGAGCGTAACAATCGGCTTCAGGGCAGATTCATCCGGCTGGCCCGTCGATGCTTGCGAAGACTCGCCGGGGCGGGGAAGCACGGCATCGTAACCGGCATTGTGAATCGCATCCACGAGCGCCTGGGGAGGCGCGACATCCGGATGAAAAACAACGCTGGCGCGATTGGCCATGAGATCCACGTGGGCCGATTCGACGCCGGGCGTCGAGCGCAGTGCATCTTCCACATGATGCTGGCACGAAGCGCAGGTCATGCCAATTACCGGAAAGGTCAGCGATTCTGTTGCGGTCGGCGCCACTCAGTCTTCCAGACGCGCCGCATAGCCGGCCTTGGCCAGGGCCGCGATGGAGAGATCAATCGGCGCAGGCTCCAGCGTGGAGTCCAAACGCGCTGCACCCAGGCGCACTTCCTTCACTGCAACTCCTGCCGTCGACGCCAGCGCCTGGCTGACGCGGCGAATGCAGGACCCGCAGTGCATTCCATCGATCCGAAGAGAAAATTCCGACATGACGTTCACCCGCTTTTTAGATGATAGCGCCATGCGAAAGATGCGAGTGTCTAGCCGACGGTCGATGCATGTTTTTGCGTCAGCATGTGCACAACGGCAGCGAAAGCGATAAGGTAAAAGGTTCCCGGCAAGGGGAGGATCATGCAGAGAGAGTTCCCGGAGACGCCCCTCGTCGGCGTGGGTGCGGTGGTTGTGGACGAAGGCCGAGTGCTATTGGTGCGCCGCGGCACCGAGCCGCTGAAGGGTGAATGGTCGCTTCCGGGCGGCGTGCTTGAATTGGGCGAGTCCCTTCTGGCAGGCGTGATTCGCGAGGTCCTCGAAGAAACCGGACTGACGGTTGAACCGCTGGAGTTGGTCGAACTGCTTGATAGAATTCATCGCGTCGACGAACGCGTCCGCTACCATTACGTGATTGCGGATTACCTGTGCCGCGTGTCCGGCGGCGAATTGAAGGCGGCATCCGATGCGGACGCGGTCCGATGGGTCGAGCGAGCGGAGTGGAATAGCCATAGCGCGCTCCGCCTTGATCCTGTGACCACGCGAGTGATTGAACTCGGCTGGCAACGGGCACTGGCATTGGGCCTCTACGAAAAGGATAAGGGCACGCACAGCGCGTCTTAATGCATCGGCATTGAGGCCAGCGCGTTGTCCGGTATCCTCGTGAATCGCGCAATCCATTGCATCGCATTTGGGAAGAGCGAAAGCCCTATGGGTGCGACAGCCCGTCCGGCCCCCGTCACCATGCCCTTTGAAAGAAATGTGGCCAGATTCATGCCGCGACGCAGATCAGCGTGTAGCTTTCGGTGGTAGCTAGGTGCCTTGTCGCCGGCAAGGTACATTTCAGAGGCAAGGGCAGCACTGTGCAGTGCGATTGACATACCATCGCCGGTGAAAGAAGGAATGACCGCGGCCTGATCGCCCAGGCGCCAAAGGTCGTCGGAACTCCTGCTGAGATAGCCGTATGGAATTGAGGAAACGGCAAGAGGGCGATCCCATAACGGGGTCGCATTCTCGAGGCGTCGACTTAGATTCTGGTTTGTAGCCAATAACTCAGCAAGTAACTCATTCCATCCGCCGCGTTTCCGCAAGTGATCGCGCCGCACCACCAGGCATAAGTTGGCCGTTTCGTCTTCTACTAGAGATAGTCCACCGTATCCGCCGGGGAAGAGAAATAGCTCCATGGCATCGCGCAAAGCTTCAGTCTGTGCCGCCGAGAGACGCCAATGCAATTTGAATCCAACCAGATCGCCCTGCGTAAATGGCTCGCGATCGAATCCGCGGAGGTCGTGTTTGCCGCTGGCAAGAAAGGCCGTGGGAGCACACCATGAACCGCCGTCGCGGAGTTGGGCATTCCACAGCCCATCCCGATTGATCAGGCTTTCCACGAATGCGCCTCGCGATACATTGCAGCCACATTCCGCGGCGCGCGCAAGCATGGCTTCATCCAGTACATGGCGTGAAAGCGAGAGCGCAGTGAAAGGTAGAGCGGCTTCTACCACCTTTCGCTTTACCGATAACCGAATCAATCGGATAGTCGCTGCGCCCAGACGGAGCGGTTCAATGCCGGCCCCGCGGAGATATTCCACCGCCTCACGGCTGAGGAATTCGCCGCAGACTTTATGATGTGCAGCGCGCTCCTTCTCAAGAAGTGTTACTTCGCGCCCCGCGGAGGTAAGTCGGATGGCGAGCATGGAGCCGGCAAGTCCACCGCCCACTATTATGTTTTCGCTCGATCTTGCCGGGCTCTTCACAGTTGCTTTCTCCGGCTCACGTAATTTGGCTAAGCAGTATGGAACAGCATGGTCTCAGCCGTCAGGCCGGGACCGAATGACATGGCGCAGCCATTCTGCCCGCTCTGCGATTCGCGCATGAGTTTATCCAGCACGAACATCACGGTTGCGGAAGACATATTGCCATAGTCAGCGAGGACTCTGCGTGAGGCGGCGAGCGCGTCGGAGGGGAGTTCCAGGCCTTTCTCAACGGAATCGAGTATCGACTTGCCTCCAGGATGCACCGCCCATAGATCGACCGACGACAAGTCTCGTCCGCCCGTAACCTGGCTTCCCATCTCCTTGAGAGCGCGCCCAATTTCCCCAGGGACTTGCCCGGAAAGATGCATGTCAAAGCCGAGTTCCCCAATGCGCCACGTGATCAGATGACGGGTCTCCGGGATGTCGACCGCGAGAAAGCTGTCCATCGCCAATCCATGCTCTTCCGCACTCACCAGCGATGCGGCGCAACCATCGGCAAACACCAGGAATGAGAGCACCTGTTCGAGTTCGCTGGTTTCCTGAAAATGAAGTGAGCAAAGCTCAAGGTTCAACACCAGCACCTTGGCATCGGGCACGGAGCGAACTATGTGATGGGCCGATTTAAGTGCGTTGATGGCGGCATAACAACCCATGAAGCCGATCATGGTGCGTTCCACGGAAGGGTTGAGGCCGAGGTGGCTTACCACCTCGAAGTCGAGTCCCGGCGCATAGAGTCCGGTGCATGACGTCACGATGACGTGGGTGACCCTGCGGCGTTCTTCTTCAGTCAGCGCGAGCTTGTCGAGTGCCGATTGGGCAAGTCGCGGAGCGAATCGCTCGAAGAATTGCATACGGCGTGCGGTGATGGGGAAATATCCCGGCACGTAGACCTCTTCAACATCCTTCCATACGCCGTCCTCGGTTGAGACGGGCTGCAAAAACGAATACCGATGCTCAATTCCAGACAAGCGCGCCATGCGGCGAAACAGTTTGCGCATAGTGCCCTCGGCAATCATGCCGGTGGCGAAATCGATGAAGGCGTGATGCACATCGTGGTGGGGAACTGCCGTCGCGATGCGGTTAATATGCGCTACCGTCATTTCTGCCTCTTACTTGGGATTTGTTTTCAAACTACAGATTCTTATGCAGTCTACACCGATAGACGCAGGTGACGATTGGGTGTTAGAAGCGGTGAAACTGGATCGATACCGCATGTCGAAGAGTTTGGTCGCATGAACAGGATGTGTCAACGGTAACGCCGCGTTGCTTTGATGACCATGGAAAACACACCGGACTCGTCGCGGGCCACAAGCAGGGAGACATGGCGGTTAATGGCCACCTCACCTTGAATCAGCTGCCGGCCGGTTGTATCCACATCGGTGGCATAGGTCAATGTGATGTTCCTGCCCACCTGCTCTTCAACAATAATGCGGGAGGTGGAGTTGCCCAGGGCTCCGATGTAATTTGGGTCAACCTTAACGGAGCCGGCGCCGAAAAGCTTTTGTACGCGGCTGCTTACAGTGGCATTCAAGGCGCCGCCGAGCAGAGAGTCAGTGGTGGGATTTGCGCCCGTCTGCTCCTGCTGCTGCATGTATAGGCGCTGCTGATCGCCGGTGCGTCCGAGGGCAAGTAGTGCCGCAACGTCAGACTCAGCAAGGGGCGGGTCGCTGCGGACTGAGACGGCCATTTTCCCGTCCGGGGTCCCGTTCACACTCAGGGTAATATCGTAGTCTTCCACACGAGCCGTTGCATTCAGGTCGATGGTGGGCTCAATGCGGACCGGATTGGTGAAATAGATATCCCCGCGCTGCAAATCATAGCGGGTTCCGGCGATCATGGCGCTGCCCTCGGTGATGGAGACACGGCCCAGCAGAGAGGGTGATGCCACGGTGCCCAACAGGTGCAGATCTACGTCGCCGGCCAGTTTGGCGTAGGCATTCTGGAAGTTCAACTGCGGCGAAGAGAGCACATGCACATCGAGGCGAATATGGTTTGACGGGGCGTCCGGGGGCGCAAAGGTCTGAACGGCGCTAGCCTGGGCCGCCAGCGCCGCCACATCGAAATCAGGATTCAAGGTGAATCGAGTGACTAGGACGTTGCCACTGAGAAGAAGATTGTTCTGCGATCCCTGCAGGTGCAAAGTGGCGTCGGCCTGGGAACTCACGCCCTGGGGATAGCGTATGCGAATTCCTTTTCCCGTAACCGACAAGTCGGCATAGATCCCGTGCTGGTATGCAAGAGATCCGGAAACACTCAAGGGACCTCCGCCTGTCATGGCGGTCAGCGACTTCACCTCAAGCCGATTCTGGTTGAACACAAGGGTGCCGTGCAATTGGCTGAGACCGTTGGGAATGTCCTCCAGCGACAACGATCCGTTCTGGAAATCGACGCGTCCTTCCATGTTGGGGTTCGCCAAAGGCCCGTGTGCTTCCACTTGGAATGTTGTGGTTCCGCTTGTGCTGAGATCGGGATTGATGGTTTCAGCCAGCTTCAAATTGATAGAACCGCTGGCGGCAAGGTCGAGTCGCCGGTCACCTTTCAGTGCCAGGCTTCCCTGGGCACGCAGATCCGTGTCTTCGCCGGTCACGTGCACCGGGTCAAGAGTCACAAGCGCATTTGCCAGCGTGGCATGGACCCCGCCCTGGCTCTGGAGGTGGACGCCGGACAGGGTGACTGACAGTTGCTGCAGGCGGGCATCGCCGCGCAATTGCTCCGGCTTCGCGAGCGGTCCATCGATATTCACTGTGCCGGCCAGCGCGGACTCTCCGCGGATGCTTTCGATATGCGCCATTTTGAGCAGAGCGCCGATGTCGAACTGCGAAAACTCGACCTTGTTCTTTGTGGCAAAGTCACCGCTCAGTGCGGTCTGGCCGTTCAGGTCCACCGTGGCGCCAGCCAGCCGGGTTGTCGCATCGTAAATGGCGGTACGGTTCGCGGTATGACCGGCGAAGACAAGCGTGCCGAAAGATTCTCCGTCCAGAGCCAGCCCATTCAGCGTCGCATGCGCCTCCAGATGCGGATCGTCGATGGTCCCGGAGCCAATCACGGAAAAACCGAGCTTGCCCGTTGCATCAACGTTCTTGCGGAGCGTCTCGATTTTGGAAATGTCGATACCGGTGCCCTTGGCATCTATCTGGAAGTGGCGGGATCCGAGATCGTAGCTGCCAGAAGCGGAGATCTTCCCAGCAATGTCGTTCACGGTCACCGAGTTGAGTTTCACGACGTCGCCGGCAAGGTCTCCCTGCGCACGGAAGCTCGCAATCGGTTCGCCGTATACGGAACCGCCATCCAATTCGACCCATCCGGAGCCATTCAGCGCCCGCACCGGACCATCGACCTGAACCTGCGTGTCAATCAGACCGGTGACCGGAAACTTCTGGTTCGCGATGGCCATCAGATCGTTCGCGCCAACCTTCGTGGCACGCAAGTGGAGATGCAGTGCTGAGTTCAGGTCAAATGCCTGCACAGCAGGCTTTCCGGGTGCGGCATCGAGCGTTCCATCCAGCACTACATCAGAATTTCCACGACGTAACTCCGCATGTTGAATGGCGATTCGATTCGCGGCATAGCTGCCAGTGGCGTCAACCGAATCCCAGGAAACGAATCCCGGCTGAAGCGCCTGCGATGGAGTGGGAACGGTAGGAGCGGCCGCTCCGGGCACTAACCGGGCCTTCAATGCTGGTTGAACAGGCAACAACTCAATCGCGATCTGTGTCGCCTTGGCTTCGCCCGCCAGGTGAGGATCGACAAGCGAACCAGTCCACGTGCCCTGAAAGTCCCCCTGTCCACTGAGAGCCAATGGAAGAGCGGCGGTGCCGGCCATGCCAAAGCGGGTCAAGCCAAGATCGCGAAGAACGGTGTCGAATTCCCAGAGGTTCTTGGAATGGAAAGCGACACCCAATGCCGACGGACTGGTGAGCGGATACGCGCCGAGATGACCGTGCGCTTCCACCGTGCTGGCCGGCGTTCGCAATTGAAGCTTGCGCAAATCCATCGCGCCGTCGTTTTGCGTGTAGGTTCCGTCGATTAACCCTTCGGCGGCCACTTCGCCAGACACTGCGTGTCCGGGGAGATCGAGGCTCAACAGCGCGTCTACCGAAACCGTTCCGTCGTCGCCGTGGACCCAGTTCGCGGTGACAGGGCCGTTGACGATGGTGTTCAGACCGACTCGCTGAAACGGCCGCTGGCTCACCATGTCCAGAACGGTGTCGAGCGCAACGCCTTTGAAGCGCGCTGTAACTTTGCCGTTCACAGGAATGTCGACAGGTCCCGGCCGTTGCAGCGTGGAAGGGTTTCTGTCCGCCGCGGCGCGTGGCACCACGATCCCTGGATTGCGCATGGCAGCAGCCGAAGACAAAGTGGGCAACCAGGGGTTCAGAGCAACATCGCCTTCCAGTTGGCCACCTTGACGGAGGCGCGCAACGATGGACGAAACAAGCAACTCCCTCGGGTCCGCGTGAACATGCGCATCGAGACGGACGCCGGTGGCAATAACTCCGGTTCCGATATAGGAGCCGCCTTCCACATGAATGCTGCCGTCGGCGCGAAATTCACCGCCCTCGCCCGCACTGTCCAGATCCAGATGCGCGATTCCCCTGGGTGCGAACGGATATCCGAATACAGGGTCCAGCAACTCCATATCCATATCGCCAATCACTTTTCCCTGCCACCGGGGACGGGCGAAGTTCTGGAGCGTGCCGGAAACGCGCAATACATGGTCCGGCGTTCGATCGGCGTTGGCGCCTTGCGGCTTGGTAGTGATCTGCAGAGATCGCAGGGTTGCCGCCTCGCGCGTCACGTCGATCGTCGTCTCAATCCGGCCGCGCGCCGGCTTGTAACCGTCGCGTGACAAACTCAAGTCCGATGCTCCCGCTTCAATGTGGTAACTTTCAGGCCACATCGCGGACGCCGGAACATAACGCAACAGCATTGAAGCGTCGTTCGCCTGAAAGTCGAGCAGCGCAAACCGATTCTGAAAATCGAAGGAAGTGGCGCGATTCTCGATGTCAAGCGCGCCTTGCCGTACCGCGACATGCCCAGCCTGAAGATTGAAGAGAGTATCGACGCTGAGATCCTGGGGCTTTCCAGCTTTTCGCGGATGAGGCTGATTGGTAGTGCCGTCTGGGTAGAGAATCAGATGAAATGCAGGCTGTGTAATGTCGAGATCGCGCAGCAGAACGCGTGGGCTAAAGACTCCAAGAACACTAAGCCCCACATGCAAATGTGCCACCTGCGCATACGGCTCTTCACCCGGCGCTTCCAATCCATGAATCACCACACCGTCCGCATCCGCTTCGAGATTCAGCAAGTCCCAATGGAACCGTGCAATTTCGACCCGGCCGCCGACCGATTGCTGAATCTGCGCGATCATCCGCTGGCGCATCATCCCTTCGAAACCCGGGGAACTCGCCCACAAATACAGACCGATAGCCATCGCCACGACGGCAAGCGCGAGCGCCGCTACCGATAGCGGAAGATGGCGCAGGAAAAAGCGCCGAAGACGGCTTGTATGACGAGGTCGCCGGGGTTCAGGAGTGATGGGCGGCGCGGTCGCTGGTTCGCTCATTGGCCTGCCTCTCCGGTTCCATGCGCGTCCTGTTTCTGAGGTGATAACAGCGCGGGGTCCAGTACTTCCACATCTCCCTGCTTGCGCAGATTCTCAAGCCAATCGTCGAACAAAACATTCACCTTCTGCTGCAGCAGAATCTCCTGGATACGCGGCGTCACTTTGTCCAGCGTGGGGATTGACTCACCCGGCGCATATTGGGGCAGTAACTTGTCGTGGTAGTAGGCCTCAATCTCCTGAGGAGAAATATGGATGCCCTCCCGAAATCGTCGTTCGATGAAGCGCAGAATTTCAAGCCGGTAGCGCAGATAGCTCTCCACCCTCTCAGCGGAAAGATGGTGCTCGCTCAGGAACGCTTTCCAGCCCGCCTCTGAGGCGCAGTTCTCACGGACGCAGGCGGGAATTTCGTGGCGAATCTCAGCAAGGCGGCCATCCACTTCGGCCTGCGGTGGATTGGCGGCTTGCTCATCCTCCTGCCGAATCTGTTGCTGAATCAGGGCGCGGGAAATCAACTGTTCCAGCGCCACGCTCCGGGTAAGTTTGCCAAGGCCGCCTCTGCCGGGATCGAGAACCGAGAGCCGAATTTCGTCGTCCAGATCGCTCGATAGAATGGCATGGTTGTTGACCACCGCAACCACGCGGTCAAGAACAACGGTGCTTGATGCGGGCTGCGGCGCTTCCTGGGCCAACAAACAACGGAACTGCAGCACAGAGACACAAGACGTTACGACTCCTAGCCATACGATTCCCATCGCGTGTCCCGCAAAGCTTGTTGCGCGAATTCGAGCTGAGATGCACATCAGAACGTCTGTCCTAGACTGAAAAAGAAGTTGAAGTGGCCGGCCTCGCCAACATGCGGATCGGAGCTTGGGAATTTGAGTGAGTAGTTGTAATTGACGGGATAAATCGGTGGATTCAGGTTATAGCTGAAGTCCACCCGGATAGGCCCGACCGGCGTATGGTAGCGCAGGCCTGCGCCCGGCGCGTGAGAGAAGTAGTTAAAGCTGCACGCTCCCTGCTGCCCCGTAGATGTGGTGGGACCTGTGGGTTCGTAGCTTTGAGGGTCTCCAACCGTGGCTATGTTCTTGCAGGCTTCACGATCCGGCTGCCGGGTGCGGAGGGCGCTGGCCCAGGCATCCGATGCGTTGGTAAAGATGTTTCCCATGTCGTGGAAGAGCACGATGCTGATCGCGTCACCAAACCAGGGCAACGTAGGCGGTGGCAGCCGCAACTCGGTACTGTTCGCAAACGCGCCCGCACCCCCAATAGGGTAACCGGTTTCAGGATCGCGAGGGCCTGCCGAGTTCACTGAGAATCCCCGTAACGCAGTCGGGCCGCCGGCGAAAAGCCGTTCAGGTAAAGGAATCAATTCCTCGTCGGCAGTGCCGAACGCCCGCTCCTGCCCGTAGCGGGTGTTCCGCGCCAGTACAAACCGGCCCTTGTCAAAGCTGTAATAGCTGGAGTTCGAAACGTCGAGCCGATTGAACTGTGCCTGGGCGCTGAAGTACTTATCCGAAAGAAACTCCTGGAAGCTGGTGTACGTGCCGCGGTGGGCGTCAAGAGGCGAGTCGCGCGTATCGCGAATCCATGTCAGAGCCGGCCCTGCGACGCGAACAGCCGTGGATTCCTCCGCGATCTCTCCTGGAGCCACCTGAAGGCTGTTGGCCTGCACCTTCACGCGCCGGAAATTCAGTTGATAGATGAATGTGTTGGCTTTGGAAAGAAATCCGCCGGGAGTGTTGAAGTGCTCGCTCAACCGGAAACTGCCTTCAAGTTTGGATGCTACATAGGTGGTCACATCGAGACTGTTCGCGTAGCCGGCGGAAAAATCAAGCCCGAAATTCCGGCTGCTCCTGGGGTGCGGGTCCTGAAACAACAGGTTCAGCTTCTGCTCCAGCAAGCCGTATGTGCCTTGCAGCGACGCGGAAAGTTCCCTGCCGAACAGTCCATTGCGGGTAATGTCGCCCAATACGCGCGGGCTTATGCCCGTCTTGCCTTCGGGGTTGCAGGTAGCGCCGCTGGCAATGAGGCCACCGCAGTTGTATTGCGGGTTCCCAGTCTGGACTTCAAATCCAAAGCCATAGGTCAGCGACCACCGCCGCGCCTCCGTGATCTGCAGCAGAACCGTCTTCTGCGTGTCGCCCCCGTTGGGGTTCTCGACAGCCATGTTTACTTCGTTAAACAACGCTAGTTCGTACAGATTGCGCTGCGTGTCCGTCAGAGCGCTTTGGTTCAGCGGGTCGCCCGGATGTAACGTGATGGCTCGCTCCACAGTTTCAGCACGCGTGGTTTGGAGTCCCGTCACCAACACCTTGCGCACAAAAATCTGCGGCCCCTCGGTGATATGGAAAACGACGTCCACCTGGTTAGGATCGGCCCAATCTATCTGTTCAGACACATCCACTTGCACCTGGCGGAATCCACGGCTCAGGTAATCGGTGAATAAGGCATCCCGATCGCCAGCCAGGTTATGGGGAGAAAGCAACTGCCCGGGGGCGGTATTCAGCAGGGGAGTGAGCGTTGCGTCAGCGACATTCTGGTTGCCTTCAAGGCGAACCGAGCCCACGCGCATTTGCTTGCCTTCGTCAATCTTGTAAACCACCGCGAGCGGCGCGACTTCGAGCTTCTTTCCTGCTGCAGCCGGAGTTTTCACTGCGCCGGTGCCGGTCTCCTCCGTAACCTTGGCCTTCGAAAATCCGTTGTTCTGATACACCGCCTGCAACGCGCTAATGTCCGCCGAAACCAGCGCCTGGCTAAACGTTCCCTGGCGGTCCAGCACATCCGCCGGGTGTACGCTCAGCAGTTCTTTCAGCGTCGCTGAATCAAAGTAGCGGTTTCCACTCACGGATACGCTTTCCACACGGCGTCGCGGCCCCAACTGCACCTTGTACAGAATCACCACCTGGTTTGCCCCGGAGGCCTGTTCTTCGTGGTCGACTTTAATGTCGAAATAGCCCAGCCGCTGGTAAAAATCACGAAGGCGGCGATTCCCTTCGTTGAGCAGGTCGTCGTCGACCGTGCCCTCTTCGAAAATGGGAATCACCCGCTTGATCCGCTCCGGGCTCATACTCACGCCTTGCACCAGTACCTTAACCACTGGACCGGGGTTTGCGGAAAATCGGAAATCATCCCTTTTTGTCGCCGGAGCATATTGCTGCGCTTCCAGCTTGATCTCGGCTTCCAGTCTCTCCTGGCTCTGGTACCGCTTCAGAATTCCCGCCAAAGCCCGGCTGGCGGTGTCATGGTCCACATGCGAGCCACTTCTCAAATGTGCATGGCGGCGGAACTCCTCCAGGCTCATCCCGGAGTCCCCGGTAACCTGCACGGATCCCACCCGCGCCCGCGGTCCATTCACCACGTGGAATGCAATGTCCACCAGTTGGTCCTGCGGGTGGGGCGTGAGAGTTTGAGTAATAGTCGGCTCATTAAAGCCATTTGTGGCCAGCGCGCGGCGCATCTGTTCAATCGCGTCGTTTAGCTTGGCTGCGGTGTAGCGCGTTCCGGGCGTGAGTTGGCTTGCATGCTGCAACTGGGTATTCAAGGTCGCGCCCTTGGCGCCTCCCACGCTTACCGTCCCAATAAACGCCCGCGGAGCTCCACGAAACACCAGGTCCACGCCGTCCCCGTCGAGCAGTCCTTCCACCTGGATATCTTCATATTGGCCGGTGGCAAACAACTCGCGGAGACTGCTCTTCAGCTTCTCCAGGCTGAGGGGTACTCCTGCCGCCTGGGGCAGTTGGCCCGGCAGCGGAGCAAGCCGAGCTGGGTCCACGCCCTCGAAAGAAATCTTCCGTACAGTCAACCCTTCCAACTGATAAACAGGTTCCGCAACCGCGTCGGAGGCCAGCGGCGGTCCGTTCCCTGTATCTCGATCGGGCAACGGTTGCGCAGCCTCCGCAACCGTTGCCCCAGAGTCTTGACCAGCCTGGATCTGGCCCCAGGCACTAGCACGCCCTGCGATTCCAAAGACGAGAATGCAGACGAGCAAGAAGCCGTGCCTGTATCGTTTGCTCCCTTGCCCTATCGGCATTATTTTCAATACCCTATCTCCAAAGCGTCAAACAGAAAGCATCGGGACCGCCTGGGACACGAGCCTCTGCATAGGTTTGAACCCGGTTAAGTTCTCCGAGTTTCGCAAAATGAACCGCTTCCCTTATACTAGCGGGGAACCAACCCGGGCGCAGCAAGACCCGCAACGTAAGTTCTTCTCTCCAAGGATGCGAATGCCTCATTCGAGCCCCCCGATTAAACCCTCCGATCCCCCTTCCGAGACATCCGACGGAAAGATTTCCTCCCGTGCGGCCGCCGCCGGAGTCGGGCCGCCAACTTCGGCAATTCCCGCACAAGACGATACCCTCACGCGAGCCCAGAACGGTGATCACCAGGCTTTTGCACAACTCTACTCCCTGCACAAGCGGCGGATCTATTCCCTCTGCCTGCGCATGGTAGGCAATACCGCGGAAGCCGAGGACCTGACTCAGGAGGCTTTCTTGCAGTTACATCGCAAAATTGCTACCTTCCGCGGCGACTCGGCGTTTTCCACATGGATGCATCGGCTGGCAATCAATGTCGTCCTCATGCACCTGCGTAGAAAAGGCCTGGCGCTGATCTCGCTGGACGAAGCAATGGACCCGACTCCCGAAGAAGGTCCTGGCCGGAGTTTTGGAAGTCCCGATCTAAATCTGACAGGTGCTATCGACCGGTTGGCGCTGGAGCGCGCGGTTTCCGATCTGCCCGCCGGGTACAGACTCATCTTTGTGCTTCACGATATCGAGGGGTATGAGCATAATGAAATCGCCTCTATGCTCGATTGCTCGATTGGCAACAGCAAGTCCCAGTTGCACAAGGCGCGGCTGAAGCTTAGAGATACTCTGCGGAACAGCACCCGGCAGGAGACAAAAAAATGACCGACGATCGCAACACAATCAGTTGCGCGGAGTTTCAGGCAAAGTTGCCGGAACTTATTGGTAGCGGAGTAGACGTTTCAACCGATCCGCACCTGCAGAGCTGTGACCTTTGCCGCGCCCTTCTCGCGGACCTGGAAACAATCGCAGAGGCCGCGCGCCAGCTATTTCCAATCGTGGAACCCCCCGAGGACCTGTGGGAGCATATCGAGTCGGCGCTCAAAGACGAAACCGACGGCGTTGACACAGGCGGCGAAAAAGCAACACAAAGCAGCTAAAAGAAGGTCGCTCCTCAGCCACAAAAGCCCGACAGACGACCCGATTCCGTCCCAACCGGAGTCGGGCCGGCTGCAATTTACGTTTCATCCTCCTGCCTCTCCTCACATTCAATTGGCTTTTGCCGATATACTCTTCGATTCTGAATGCATCTAAGCCCTCAACGGGCTCATAATCCGGTCCGTGGACCATTCCGCGGCCCCGGGACGGTAAATTTGTCTTCAGTGGAGTGTTTTCGGGCCGGGAACACCCGTGCACACCCGTTCGTATAAGTAGAAGTGCGCACGAACCGGTTCAGGGATGACGAGATTCCTGAAACTTTTCAAGGCCTGCGCTGTCTAATGAAGAAAAGTTGATACGAGGGCACTCAATGCAGAACCAATCTTCGAACTTGCCTTTACCCAAAAAATCCGCCGGGAACGGTACCCCCGTCTTGCGCAGGATTCCGGTTCTCCCGGTGCGGGACACCGTCCTGTTTCCCCACGCAGTGCTTCCACTTACGGTGGGACGCGAAAGCTCTATCCAGCTGATTGAATCGTTGGGCGAGGAGCGCACGATCGTCGTAACAGCGCAGCTCGACGCCCGTCTTGACGCGCCTAAGCCCACGGATCTGCACCCCATAGGCACGCTTGCCACCGTTCATAAGGTTGTGCGTATGCCCAACCAGAGCCGCTTCGTCTTCACCGAAGGCGTGGAGCGGGTTCGGCTTGTGCGCTACACCCAGACCGAGCCCTTCATGATCGCCGAAGTCGAGACGCTCGAAGAAGCAAAGTCTGCGCCGACCTCGGGAATCGAAGCTCTCGTCCGCAATGTCATTGAGCAGTTTCAGCAGATTGTCTCCGAGTCCCAGACTCTCTCCGACGAGCTCAAGACCATTGCGGCCAACATCGAGGAACCAATCCGCCTCGTGGACTTTGTCGCTTCCTCGCTGCCATTTCTCACCACCGACGACAAGCAGCAGCTACTCGAAACCGCCAGCATCGTCGACCGGTTGCAACTGCTGAACAAGCATTTGGCAAAGGAGATTGAGGTGCAGCAACTGCGCACCAAGATCCAGAGCGAAGTGCAGGACCAGGTCCAGCAATCGCAGCGCGACTACTATCTCCGCGAGCAGCTCAAGGCCATCCAGAAAGAACTTGGCGACCAGGACGAGGGCCAGCGCGAGACAGAAGACCTGCGCCAGAAAATCGACTCTGCGGGCATGCCCGAAGACGTCAAGAAGGAAGCCCTCAAGGAGCTATCGCGCCTTTCACGCATGTCTCCCATGGCGGCCGACTACTCGCTCACCCGGAACTACATTGAGTGGCTTGCAGTGCTCCCCTGGGCAAAGAGTTCCGGCTCGAAAATCGACATCAATGTTGCCAAGCAGATCCTCGACGAAGACCACTACGAGCTGAAGAAGGTGAAAGACCGCGTTCTCGATTACCTCAGCGTGCTTGAGCTCAAGCCCGACATGAAAGGGCCGATCCTCTGCTTTGTCGGACCTCCGGGCGTGGGCAAAACCAGCCTGGGCCGTTCCATCGCACGCGCTCTGGGACGTAAATTCCAGCGCATCTCCCTTGGCGGCATGCACGACGAAGCGGAAATCCGCGGCCATCGCCGCACCTACATTGGCGCGCTTCCCGGCCAGATCATTCAGAGCCTGCGCCGCGCCGAAGTAAACGATCCTGTCATCATGCTCGACGAGATCGACAAGCTGGGACGCGATTTCCGCGGCGATCCTGCGTCTGCTCTCCTCGAGACGCTCGACCCCGAGCAGAACAACACGTTCCGGGACAACTATCTCGACGTGCAGTTCGATCTCTCCAAGGTGCTCTTCATCTGCACCGCCAACGTGCTTGACCCCGTTCCGCCGCCGCTGCTCGACAGGATGGAGCTGATCTTCCTGCAGGGCTACAGCGAAGAGGAGAAGGTGCATATCGCCTTCCAATACCTCATTCCGCGGCAGATCAAGGAGAACGGCATTACGCCGGAGCAAATCGAATTCCCTGAAGACGCCGTCCGCTGGCTCGTGCGCCACTACACCCGGGAAGCGGGCGTCAGAAAGCTCGAGCAGGTACTCGGCACGGTCTGCCGCAAACAGGCTCGCCGGGTCGTCGAAGGCAATACGGAGAAGCTGACGGTCACGCGCGACACACTCAAGGAGTTCCTCGGCGGCATTCAGGTTCGCGTCGAAACCGAAGTGTCCGAACGCGTCAAGCGGCCGGGCGTGGCTGTCGGGCTGGCCTGGACCCCCGCAGGTGGCGACATCCTGTTCATCGAGGCCAACAAGATGAAGGGCAAAGGCGGGTTCACAATGACCGGCCAGATCGGCGAGGTCATGCAGGAATCCATGCAGGCCGCGCTCACCTGGGTCCGTTCGAACGCCGCCAGTCTTGGGCTTTCTGAGGACTTCACCAAAGATATCGATCTGCACATCCACGTGCCGGCGGGCGCCATTCCCAAAGATGGTCCCTCAGCCGGAGTTACCATGGCGACGGTGCTGGCCTCGTTGCTCACCGATACACCGGTCCTTCCGCTTACTGCGATGACTGGTGAGATAACGCTCAGCGGCAATGTGCTGCCGGTCGGCGGCATCAAGGAGAAGTTCCTGGCAGCCCGCCGGGCCGGAGTGACAACCATCATTCTGCCTGCGGAGAATCGCCAGGATGTTGAAGAGGACCTGACGCCGGAACTGACAGCGGGTGTAACCATCCACTACGCCAGCCGCATCGAGGATGTGTTGGCCGTTGCCCTGCCGCTGTTGAAGCCTCAGGCCGCCGTCCATTCCATCGAAGATGTCCAGTCCATCGAACAGGCGCAACCGGTGAGTTTCGCCGCCTGATGCGGCACTCATCAACAACCAAAGGGCCGGCAATGTTGCCGGCCCTTTTCTTGCTTGGAAACCCTTCCATTGCCTTTCCGGAGGGAGCGTAAGGCTTCAGCCTCACGAATAAAACCCATCAATCGGCAAGGGCTTTAGCCTCGGGCCTTCCCTTTGAATTTTGAAATTGACTTCGACCGCCGCTGCGCCTGCTGCAAAAGAGCACAACATTCGTCCCGTGGCCTGTTGGAAGCGGGGGAGTTGCCGATAAATAGGACAGAATCCAGTGCGCGCAAGCGCTCGAAAAGCGGTGACTATGGCTACCACGCAGGCGGGCACACACATAATGGTTCCGTTACACCTGTCAGGCAACACGACGGAACAGCAGAACCGCATGCTCCAGGATTTTCTCGGCGCGGCCGTGCAGGACGCCTACCATGTTGCAATTGAGCAACTGGACATGCAGAGTGCGGCGGCTGTGCTTGAGATGAACAAAAAGCTCAAGGCCGAGGTTACGGAACGCGTAGTTGAGATTATCCAACGCCACACCGTGAGCAATAAATTCAAAGACGAGGATGTTGCCTCAAACCGCGTCTATCCGCAGACCTATCGCGTGCGTCCAATCGAGGGGCAGGTTACTGACCTCAGGAAGATTTTCCCCAGCCTTGGACCCTGCAATGAAAGGCTGGCGCGACGGCCGCTGCCTGAGGGCGCGGAAGCCTGGTTTGCCATTCCGCGCTGGCAGGCGCTCGCTCCCACATACAACGAGGCCGTGGAGATACTGATCGGCGTGTTGGCGTCGAAGCGTCGATTCTCCAACCGCATCATCGGCAAATTGAGTGAGAAATACCTGCGTCAATGCGAGCGGTCCAAGCTCGCGGAAAACATTCTGGCGGAGCAGCAGGAAGGGAACGACATCCTGGTCGTTGGTGCGCAGGCAGGAATGCTTCATCGCGGATGTTCAGCTCGCCGCACGCGGGTTGCGATGGCCGGCAACGAGTTTGGATTCGGCGTCTTCGCTTTCGGCTGCATGCTCCTGATGCACCCCGAGCGCCTGTCGCATGTCGATACGCTGATGATCGACTGCAGCGGCGACGAATACTCGGTGCGAGGCGACTATACGTTTGACCGCGTTCCCCTGTTTGACTACGACATGTCCGGCATCGAGCTAAGCATCTTCTACGAAGACCGCGCCCGCAATCTCTGGGGCACCCCAACCGCCTTTCTCTACAAGCTGGTGTGAAGAAGAAAGGGATCAGGGAACAGGGATCAGGGAACAGGAATGAGAACCGTTCTCATAAAATGGCTTTCTTGAAAGGGCATGACTTTAGTCGTGCCAAAAGTGCCACAAAAGTCGTGTGGCTTTAGCCTCTGAGGGACGTTCTCGCGGTGCCCGACAATTTATGAGACGGCTTCCAGGGGCCGGGATTCATGGATCGGTGCTCTGTATCAGGGCATGGCTTTAGCCGTGCCGCTAAAGGCCATATACGGCGCGGGCTTTACAGGCTGCTGAAAAACCCCTTATTCCTGTCTTGTTCTTCCCCTTCCGGGGAATTTTTCGTCATTTCAGCGGGTTTGGACGCGGTTTTTGTCTTCGTTCTTGTATCTGGGAGCCGTTTTCCGGCCTCCAGACACACTTCGGCCCTATTGGGCCAGCGATTCAATCGGAATCAGCCTCCTCATGCGCATCAGGTTTTGCGCCGTGATACTCAACTTCCAAAACCAGTCCACCCGCTCCAGCCCGCGCAGCTTCACCTGGCGCGCCGGTCGATCCAGCTTCGACCATCCGAAGACCCGCTCGATCAGCTTGCGCTTGCGCTGACTGACCGCGCGCCGTGGGTCCTGCCGCTCCTCGTCCGTCAAGCTGTTCTTGCCCAGGTTGCCTTCCACATACTCGCTGATGTGCGGCGCCACGTCCCGATCTCTCAGCCCCTGCACAAATTCCTTTTCCTGGTACTGCGTGTCGGCGCCCAGCGTGATCTTCTGCTCCGGCTTGCGCTTGTCCTTCGCCTTCACCGTCTGGTCCAGCATCCTCAGAGCCGCCTCCCGCTCGGCCACCGTAGCCGCCTGGGTAGCCTCCGCGGCCACCACCAGGCCGTTGCGGTTCTCGATCAACGCGTGGCCCTGATAACTGGGCACCGACTTGTCCGCCGTCGCCTTCTTGTACAAACGAGCATCCGGGTCGGTGGTCGACTCCACCTTGTCGCGCAAAAGAACCTCGCCCTTGTGCCCCGAGCCGCTGCCCGGAGCCGGCGGATCGGACTTCTCCTTGAAGCTGCGTGCCGAGGCCCAGGCCTGAATCAACGTACCGTCCACCGTGAAATGCTCCTCGCTCAGCAGCTTGTGTTCCCGCGCATCAACCAGCACAGAAGCTAATAATTTCTGGCTGATCTCTGCTTCGATCAGCCGCTCCCGGTTCTTGGTGAACACCGTCGCATCCCACACCGCGTCGTCCATCTCCAGACCCACAAACCAGCGGAAAAGAAGGTTGTAGTTCATCTGCTCCATCAGTTGCCGCTCGCTGCGGATCGAGTAGAGAATCATCAACAGCGTTGCCCGCAAAAGCCGCTCCGGCGCTATCGACGGACGGCCCATGTCTGAGTACAACTTCTCAAACTCCGCGTCCATCCGACCCAGTGCCCGATCCACTAGAACCCGAATCTGACGCGCCGGATGATCGGCCGGGATACGCTGCGCCAAGGTCAAATAACTGAACATCGCCGACTGCTTCCGGTCGTCTCCACGCATACTTCTTATCTAAACCAATTCCCTGTGGACAAACAGTAACTCCAAATGGGACTTTTTCAGCAGCCTGTTTAGCCCCTGCGGGATACTTTTCCGAACGCCGCCTCAAAAATCTTCATTCTCACGAAGTTGCTCAGCGGTACTCCTGATCCCTAACCCCTGTCCTATCCCGTCTAACCAGCAGGCGGTATTCTTTCTATCGTGATGCAAGTGCGAGTTCTCCCCTTCGGCGTGATAAAAGACTTGCTTGGCCCCCACGAGTTCCCATTGGAACTGCCGGAAAGCTCGACCGTGTCTGATCTGCTCGAACAGCTCAGCGACGCCGTGGAAGTGGTCCGCGGATCGGACTCTTCTTTTTCGGGGAACGTCTTTGAAGGCATCGCTGTCAGCGTCAATGCCGAATACGCCGTCGCATCCCACGTGCTTCGCGAGGGAGATGAAGTCGGCCTGCTCCCCCCGGTCTCTGGCGGTTCACAGCAGGATGCAGATGTCATTGCCCTCACCCACGAGCCAATCGACGCAAAGAGCCTCGTCGACTCAGGAAAACGCGGTGAGGACGGCGCAGTGGTGGTCTTCGACGGCATCGTGCGCAATCAAACGCGCGGCCGCCAAACCCTCCACCTCGATTACGAAGCCTATGAAGAGATGGCCGGGAAGCAGATGCGGGAGCTCGCCACCGAGGCACGCAAACAATTCGCCGTCCGGCACGTGACCATGGTCCACCGCCTGGGACGCCTGCAAATAGGCGAAACCAGCGTCCTCATCATCGTCGCCTCAGCCCACCGTGCTGCAGCGTTTGAAGCCTGCCGCTGGCTCATCGATACCCTCAAGAAGACCGTGCCCATCTGGAAAAAAGAAACATTCGTCGATGGCGCGGTATGGGCGGCGGGCGAGCCATTTCCGGGTGAACTGGCCGTCGTTCCAACGGAGCCTCCCCATGAGAAATAGGAACGTCAGGCTCTCCGGATTTCTGCTCGCGCTCATGCTGCCCTTTGCCCCAGTCCTTGCAGCGCAGGAGGTCACCCTCCATGTCGACGTCAAGCTGGTCAACATTTTTGTGAATGTGACCGATCGGCACGGGTTAGTCGTTGGAGATCTCACAAAAGACGACTTCGCACTAACGGAAGACGGCAGGCCCCAGAAGATTCAGCTCTTCGAGCGCCAGTCCGAATTGCCGTTAAACGTAACCCTGGCCATCGACACCAGCGGCAGCGTCCACAAGGATATGGCGGAAGAAGCGGACGCGGCCAAGCGATTCGCCCACATGCTCATGCGCTCGCAGGACCAGATGAGCCTGCTTCAGTTCGCCACCGATGTTAGGGAACTCACGCCCTTTACCAACAAGATCAGCCAGATCGATCGCGGGCTGGGACAGTTGCGCGGCGATTTTGCAACCGCGCTCTACGATGCAATCGTCCTCGGCTCTGACCGCCTTGGACCAAAGCAGGGACGCAAAGTCCTGGTCCTCATCTCCGATGGTGGCGACACGGCCAAAAGCAGCACGTATTCTCAAGCGCTTGAAGAGGCGCAGCGCAACGAAGTCATGATCTACTCCATCATCGACGTGCCCATTGAAGCCAGCGCCGGCCGCGACCTGGGCGGCGAGCACGCCCTGATCACCTTGGCAGAGGAGACCGGCGGCAAAAGCTACTATGTAAGCGAAGAAGGCCTGGACAAGGCATTTGCTCACATCAGCAGCGATCTGCGCACGCAATATTTGATTGGCTACTATCCTCAGCATCAGGAGCCGGGAAGAATATTTCATCGCATACTGGTCACCGTGCCACGAGCCTCCACCCAGGACTTCAACGTCCGCCACAAATCCGGCTACTACGTCGAAGCGGCCAAAGAAAACTAGCGTCCCGAAGTTGAATCGCCGGACCATCCCAAGAAGCTCCGTGCCCCGTTTTTGCGCCTTACCGGGGGCCCCGCGGACAGGTCTTCGTCCGTGGGGTGGTCGGGCGCAAAGGCGGGAAGCAGTAAGCCCGTGCGAGCCTCCCGCGAGCGGCTGCCGCACCGCAGGTGCATTTCGTGCATCTAAAATTGCATCATGACTCCACCACTCTCCACGCGCCGTCGTTCCAAGACCCCTCCGCCCGGCGAAACCGGCCAGGAAGCGCTCTACCTGCGGTCCCTCAGCGATCGCCAGGTGACCGTCACCATCAAGCTGCGCGACGGCGAAACCGTGCGCGGCTGGATCGAGTACTTCGACGACTCCATGGTGCGCCTTACGCGCGTGGGACATCCCAACTTGTTCATCTACAAGCACCAGATTCGCTCCATCTCCGAGGCCAGTCGCAAGCGCGTTTCGCCCTCTGAGAGCGCGGAAGGAATTGGTTCCGTCGGAGCCGGGGGAAGCTTTTGAGCGAATCCACGGTTAGCGATTTGCCAAGCGATTTGCAGTGGGTCCCGCAGGCATCTTCCATCGCCCGGGAGGCCGGTGCGCGTTTGCGCGAGTTCTTCACTGCCGGCGTGGCCACCGAATACAAGGGTGACGTCGACATTGTGACCGTCGCGGACCGCACCGTAGAGAAGCTGGTCCGCGGGCGCTTGGCGGAAGCGTTCCCGGAGCACGGAGTCTACGGCGAAGAAGGCACGCGCGACCGCATGGAAGGCCCCTTTCGCTGGTATGTCGATCCACTGGACGGCACAACCAACTTTTCCCATGGCTTTCCCCAATTTTGCGTCTCGCTCGGACTGGAACAGCGCCCTGCCGATCTCAAATCAGGGCAGGATGGCACGCTCGTGGCCGGTGTCATCTACGACCCCATGCGCGATGAACTGTTTACCGCGGAGCGCGGCCATGGCGCGTGGCTGAATGGCAAGCCAATGCACGTTTCGCGAACGCCGGATCTGGCTGAGTCGCTGCTGGCCACAGGCTTTCCAAGTAGAAAGCGCCACGATAGCCCGAACATCCACTTCTACCACGAGTTCACGTTGCGGTCCCATGGCGTGCGGCGCGCCGGATCGGCCGCCCTCGACCTCGCCTATGTCGCCGCCGGCCGCCTCGAGGCATTCTGGGAGTTCAACCTGAATCCCTGGGACACCGCCGCGGGAATTTTGCTGGTCGAAGAAGCTGGAGGGAAGGTGACCGACTTCGCCGGCGCACATTTCCAGCTCAACAGCAATGAGATCCTGTCCTCCAACGGTCTGATCCAGGACGAGCTGATTGGCTTGTTCCGGAACATGTTTGCCGGACGCGATCTCTCTCCCATCCCAACTGCGCAGCAGTTTGCGGAACTCCGCGCCGCCCGCGCCGCAATCGTGGCGTAGGCACTCGTTCCGTAGCGCCAGCCACGCATTCTGTAGCGCCGATCTCCAGATCGGCTGTCCTGAGGGCCTCCTGGCCCTCAGGAACCAAGCTAGGGATGAGATTCAAGTTGCTGGGCAACCCGCGAGCAATGCGATTGGTCAGTGACGGGAATTGGGGGCGAATCCCCCAATTCCCGCATCGCAAAACGCCCGATACGGAAGGGTGAGTCATCCATTGGGGTCCTGTGCTACTATCAGCGTCGAGAGTACGTCTCCGCGGAGAAATCAAAGATGGCATACATCATCGCAGAACCCTGTATCGGCACCAAGGACACCGCCTGTGTGGACGCCTGTCCCGTCGATTGCATCCACCCCAAGAAGGACGAAGACGGTCACGCCGAGGCGGACCAGCTTTTCATCGACCCAGTTGAATGCATTGATTGCGGCGCCTGCGTTCCGGCCTGCCCCGTCTCTGCAATCTTCGCCCAGGATGACCTGCCGGAGAAATGGGCGCACTTCACCGAGAAGAACGCCGCCCACTTCGGACGCTAGTCCGGCGCGGGGGCGCTAGTCTCTCGTTAAGCTAATACCCAGGGCGCGCATCCTCCCACGAGGATGCGCGCCTTTGTGCTGCACGAAAATAGTGCAGGGATCACTGGCTTAGATAGCGAACTCTCAAACTACTGGAATGGGGTCGCAAATGCGAGTGTGATTGCATAGCAAACAAATCCTGTATAAACCATGCATTATCAATGGATTAAGCTGATATCTCCCGCGCTTTCAACGCATTTTTCAAAAAAAAGGCCAATTCTCCGCAACCCTTTTGCTTATTTAGTTCGATTCTCCGCAACCCAAACAACTCAAAAAGGCTGCCCCCATGGTACGTGTCTCAACGAGTCGCAACTACTTGCGCAGCCATTTCGCATGTTTTGTAACCATTTTTGCAGCCATTTCAGCTATGTAGCGCAACCCTTCTGTTGAACCTTTCGCGAGGTGCAGCGGCCGGCCAGAATCGAAAACGGCCAAGGCATTTTCAGACGCACTAAAGGCTACGTGGATGTCGATTCATCCACTGACGGGCAATCTATTTCACTTTTTGAGCACGAGGCCGCGAACTAGCAGACGCGGCTTGTTTCCACGTCTTCAAATTCCGGCGCAGCGCACTTGGCGTTCCAGGCCTCGGCATCGTCAACAGGCTCAGCACCTGAAACAATCGCAAACCGGCCCTTCTCGATTTCAACGAAATCGACGTTATCGCCAGTCTTCAATCCGAGTTCTTTTCGTACGTGGAGGGGGAGGGTAATGCGGCCATTGAACGTGACCATCGCGGAAGGCATTTGGTACCTCTGAAGCCATTCTACCCGACGCCTGCATGCCTGGGGAGTGCGAAGATAGTAAACAAATGGGCGTTTTAACCTCAGAATCCATAGTTCTCCGCACCTGGCCCGTCCAGGAAGCAGACCTGGTCGTCAGCTTTTTCACGCGGGATTACGGGCGTCTGAAGGGCATTGCGAAGTCGGCGCTGAAGAGCCGGAAGCGGTTCGGCGGGGCTCTGGAGCCGATGACTGTGGCGCGCGCCTGGTTTGCGGAACGCCCCAGGCAGGAGCTGGTTCGACTCGATCAATTGGAGATTGTTTACTCACCGCTTTCGGCTCCCGTAGATCATGTGCGCATGGCAGTCCTTAGCTTTTTTGCCGAGTTACTCGATGAAGTGCTTCCCGAACGCGATCCGCAGGAAACGGTTTTCCGCCTGCTCCTTGCGGTTTTGGAACAGACCACAGTCGAACAGCCGTGGATGCCTCTCACCTATTTCTCACTTTGGATGACAAGGTTGATGGGGCTCTTGCCGGATATGGGCCACTGCACGGCATGCGGAGAAGCGCTGGTGGCCGGCGAGACGAGCTTCAGCGCCCTGGGAGATGGCCTGTTCTGTGCCATTCATCGCAATGGAAATGTAAGCGCGCTTTCGGCTGACTCATGGCAGTTGGCGCAGCGGATGCTGCGTGCGCCTGCTGCGGCATTTGCGGGCGAGCAGTTTCCAAGGCGGCGCGCGCAAGATCTAAGACGGTTCACACTTCAGTCTCTGGAGCGTCATCTGGAGCGAAGGCTGCGCTCTGCCGAAGCCCTCGGCCGTATGGGTGGCTGAATAAGCCGCATCCCGCTCAATTGCGGATGGCGTAGAATCCGGATATGCCGAACCCCCAACGAATGACGGCCATCATCGAGCGCGAGGACGACGGTTTCGTCGCCTTATGTCCCGAACTCGACATCGCAAGCCAGGGCTCAACCATCGAGGAGGCGCGCGCCAATCTCGTCGAAGCCCTCACGCTCTTCTTCGAGACGGCCTCCCCATCTGAGGTCGCTCTGCGGCTGCACAGCGAGGTTTTCGTCACGCAGGTTGAGGTGCCCGTTGGGTAAGCTGCGGGTCCTCTCTGGCTCTGAAGTCTGCAAAATTCTCGAACAGCACGGATTTCTAGCGGTGCGCCAGCGCGGAAGCCATTGCATCATGCAACTTCGGACGGAAGGAACTACTGTAACCGTGCCCGTGCCGCTACATGATCCCCTCAGGCGCGGCACCCTCCAAAGCATCGTTCGCCAATCGGGCCTTTCCAAATCGCTCTTTGAATGCGAATAGTCTTGATCTTTTGAGGATTTGAGGCAGAAGCGCCGGTGACTGGCACGGCCAGGCAAAGCGCCGCTGCTGATAAAATCGATTCGTTCCGTCAAGAGAGAGTTCCCAGTGCCTTCATCCAGCCTAGTATCTTCTGCGGTCGTGTCTCCTTCGAAGCCCGTTCCGCTCACCTTTCAAGAGCTCTTGTTCCGTCTGCAAAGCTTTTGGGCCGCGCGCGGATGCGTGCTCCAGCAGCCATACGACGTTGAAGTTGGCGCAGGAACCATGGCGCCGGAAACCTTCCTGCGTGTCCTCGGACCCAAGCCGTACCGCGTCGGCTATGCGCAGCCCTCGCGCCGGCCCGCCGATGGCCGCTACGGCGAAAACCCCAACCGCCTTTTCCGCCACACCCAGTTCCAACTCATTCTCAAGCCCCCGCCGGTCAATGTGCAGGAGCTCTATCTGCAGTCCCTCGAGGCTATCGGCATCGACCTTAGCAAGCACGATCTCAAGTTTGAAGAAGACAATTGGGAAGGTCCCACCGTGGGCGCATGGGGCGTCGGCTGGCAGGTCATGATGGACGGTATGGAGATCACCCAGTTCACTTACTTCCAGCAGTGCGGCGGTCTCGATCTCGACCCCATCTGTGCCGAGCTCACTTACGGATTGGAACGCCTCTGCGCCTTCCTCCAGGATGTCGACTCTGTCTACGATGTCGTTTGGGCGCGCGACCCGGTTACCGGCGCCGAAGTGACTTATGGCGATGTGCGCCACACTGAGGAGCTTCAGTACTCGGTCTATAACTTTGAGGAAGCCGACGTCGATCGCCTCTGGTCGCATTTCAACAGTTACGAGGCAGAAGCGCAGGCATTACTGGCAAAGGCCAATAGTCTGCTCGCTGATGAACACTCCACCGCGCAGGAAAAGAAGCGTTTCCCGCTCATCTCCACCTATGAGTTGGCGCTGAAATGCTCCAACCTGTTCAACGTGCTCGACGCGCGTGGAGCAATTAGTGTCACCGAACGCGTCGGCATGATCGGCCGCATTCGCAACCTCGCCATCGGCGTCGCCAAGGTTCACGTAGCCCAGCAAACAGTATGACCGGAAGAAGCAGTCGACTCCCGGGCCTCCGGAAAACTCGTTCGGGTGGTAGGCCGGGGATTTATCCCCGGCAATAGTGCCAGGAGAATGAGAGCGGGATTTAGCCGCGGATCATTCTGAAAACGGATCTCTCGAAATTGTTCGCACTCAAGAAAGAAACACAAGTTATGTCTGACTTTTTATTGGAACTCGGGCTCGATGAAATCCCGGCCCGCATGATAGCAGGAGCAGAAGCCGAGTTAGGCAAGCGAGTGAACGATCTTCTAACTCGCGAGCGCCTGCTCAATGCTGACTCCAAACTGACTACTTACTCCACGCCGCGCCGCCTGGCCGTACTGGTGGAAGGCGTGGTCGCAGGCCAGGCCGACACCGAAGAAAAGCTTACCGGCCCCTCTTGGAAGGTGGCTTTCAAAGACGGCGTGCCCACGCCCGCCGCGGAAGCCTTTGCCAAAAAGGCTGGCGTGCCTGTCGAGTCGCTTGAAAAAATCACCAATGCCAAGGGGGAGTACGTCGGCGCAACCGTCAAGCGCGTTGGCCGCGCTACGGCTGATCTTCTTGCTGCCGACTTGCCCAAAGAAGTTCTCAGTCTTTATTGGGCCAAGAATATGTACTGGCGCGCCGGCAAGCCCGAGCGCTTTGTCCGCCCCATCCGCTGGCTTGTCGCATTGCTCGACTCGGCGATTGTCCCACTCGAGATCGCCGGCATAGCCGCTGGCAATTCCAGCCGCGGGCATCGCATCCTGCACGGCGAAGCTCCAGTCGTGATCGATGCACCCACGAACTACTCTGCCATATTGCTCACAGCGAAAGTGGTCGTCGATGTAGCGGCCCGCCGCCACACCATTCGCAAGGCACTCGACGCAGCCACCCGCACCGTTCCCGGCGCACGTTGGCGTGAAGATGAGCCGCTGGTCGAAACAGTGGTCCATCTCACTGAGTGGCCCTCGGTGATTCTCGGCAACTTCGAGTCCGAATATCTCGATCTTCCTGAAGAAGTCCTGGTCACCGTCATGCGTGACCACCAGAAATACTTCGCCGTTGAAGGCCCGGACTGCAAGCTTCTGCCGCACTTCCTCACCGTGCTCAATATTCAAGTCGACGAAGAAGGCAACGCCACAATCCAGCACGGCAACCAGAAAGTTCTTCGTGCCAGATTTAAAGACGCGCGCTTCTTCTGGAACTTCGATCAGAAGATTTCGCTCGAAGATCGCGTAGAGAGCCTGAAGTCCGTAACTTTCCAGAAGGAATTAGGCAGTTATCACTGGAAGACTGAGAAGAATCTGGATATTGCGGTTAGACTCGCTTCGGCGGTCAAAGCAGCTGGCATTCCAATTGAAGCGGCCGGCCTCTTGAGGGCGGTTGAGCTTGCCAAGACGGACTTGACCTCCGAATTAGTGAAGGAGTTTACCGAGTTACAGGGAGTTATCGGAGGCTTGTACGCCAAAGCCCAGGGGTTGGGCAATACCGTAGCGAAAGCCATCTACGACCAATACAAACCTGCCTCGACCGAAGACGCGATTCCACGCACGATCGAAGGGCAGCTTCTTGGTGTCGCTGACCGCATCCAGACCATCAGCGCAATGTTCGGCATTGGCAACGCGCCCACCGGCTCGAAAGATCCGTTCGCACTGCGCCGCGCGGCCAACGCAATTGTAAAAATCCTCGCCGAGTCGGACTTGCCATTGACCCTCTCCGATGTGGTCGGAAAGGTTGACGCCAATTCGGCTAACAAGGACCAGGTGACCGCCTTCCTCCGCGAGCGCCTCCACTTCTATCTCAAAGACGTACGTGGTTTCTCCTACGATGTTGTCAGCGCCGTGCTTGCTGCGGGTGCTGACGATGTCCGCGATGCCATCGCCCGCGCCGGAGCGCTCTCCGCCGCGCGCGAGTCGGCCGACTTCGCCGCAATCTCCGCCGCATTCAAGCGCATCAAGAACATCCTTCGCCAGGCCGAAGAAAAGGGATTTGCGCTCGGCTCGCCAAACGATGCAACGCTCGCCCCGGAAGCCCAGCAACTAGCTGACGCAACGGCCGCTCTCGCTCCCGAAGTTGCGAAGTTGCGCCAGGAACGCGCCTACGACCAGGCTCTCGCGCAGATCGCCACTCTGCGCCCTGCGGTAGACGCATTCTTCGATAAGGTCATGGTCCTCGATCCCGACCCGGCCATCCGCGGCGCAAATCTTGGCTTGATCGATGAAGTTCTGCGTGGCTTTTCCGGCATCGCCGACTTCAGCGAGATCGTCACAACCTAGTCAACTTAGCTGCACCCTTGGCTCCCGCTGCGCGTCTACAATCAGTAGAGATGTCAGACACACTTTATCTAAGTTTGTGGTATCCGAATCTGCAGTTGGCAACGCTCGCGGACAAGTTGACGGCGGTGCTGAATGAATTTGGTGCGCATGGTGGCAACCCCCGGGTCTATGCCGCCACTGTATGGCCGGTCAACTGGAGCGAGCCGCCTGTCTTCCAGCGGGTCTGGGGTCGTGGACAATACGCATCCGAAGGCGGCGTCGAACCCAGGTTGGCGGTTCAAGAGACGCTCGAATCGCTCCATGATGATTACGCCTACGAGTTCCAGATCGGCTGGAATCTCTGGGTGCTGGAATCCGAAAATGCGGAAACTCATGCCCCACCTCTAGGCAACCCTTCGACTTCAATCCAATCCATTCAGAGCGGCAACCATTCCGGCCATTGGGCGCGTGAGCCGCGACTGGTGCGGGTCACGGGCTACGGACCGCTATTCGACGACGGGGCCTACGAAGCGGATGGTCACATTCGCATCGACTTTGGCCCCGACGCCCCGTTCCTTGACGAATGGGAAGACGAGACGGAGCTGAACGCAACTGCGGCGCGGCACGTGGAGGAAAATATCCGCCAGCTTGTTGCGCTGACGGCAGCAGTCGAAAAGGCTTCAGGAGCAACTGCGCGTCTGCTATGGAGCGAGTTGGGAGAAAGCCTCGCCCAGAGGTTGGCCAAGCGTTTAGGAGTGGCAAACTGACCCGCGGATTCACCATTGAACGACTGCGGACCCTGGTGTTGGCTGCGGGGGTTCTGCTGGTAGGCTCGCTGATTGTTGTCCTTGCCGTGGGCAAGTGGAAGCGCCACTTCACTCTGCGCGAAGTGCTGAAGCCTTTGGGAGCGGATATTACGCAAGAGGCCAACGGTTTTACCTTCTCGCACGCTCTTGGCGCGCACTCGCAATACAAGATTCATGCTTCCAAAGTGGTGGAATTGAAGGACGGGCATCGCGTTCTGCATGACGTGATGATTGAGCTCTACGGCGAAGATGGAAGCCGCGTGGACAGAATCAAGGGAAGCGAATTTGAATACGACAAAAAAGGCGGTACGGTCAAAGCCGCGGGTGCGGTGGAAATTACGCTGATGAAGCCGGGCGTTGCGCCGGCGGTTGCGCCCAAAGCGACTCCGGCGCAGGCGGTAGGAGAGAAAGCCAAAGGCACGCTGGCCGCGGCGGCAGAGAATGCCGCAGCAGGCGAAATTCATGTGGAGACAAGCGGGCTCACCTACGACCTGAAGAGCGGACTGGCAACCACCAGCCAGCGCGTGAATTTTTCCACAGTGCAGGGAAGCGGCAGTTCGATTGGCGCCACGTTCGACTCGGAGCAGGGACAATTGGTGCTGGATCAGGCAGTGGTGCTTGACACCGCTCGCAATGGCGACGCCGTTCATATTCAAGCCAGCCACGGTGCGTTCGAACGCAAGACCAACTTGTGCAATCTCCAGGGAGCTACGGCGGATTACCGAGGAGGGCAAGCAACAGCAGTCGTGGCGAAGATCCTGTTCCGTGACGACGGGTCGGCGGCGAAGCTGGATGCATCGGAAGGCTTTACGCTCGTGACCGCCGGCGGTGATCATCTGGCGTCTCCAACTGCGGCAATGAATTTCAATGAACACAATCAGCCACAGAACGGCCATCTCGCGGGCGGGGTGGTGACGGATTCCGCGAGCCAACGAGGGAGCGTTAGCCAGCACGTTCACGGAACCGCGCCGACTATGGAACTTGAATTCACACCGCAAGGCGAGTTGCGCCACACCCACATGGAAAAGGGTGTGGAGATGCACAGCGAAGAGACCACCCAGGCTGTGGGAAATTCGAATGACGCTTTGACCGTGAACAGGACGTGGCGTTCTCCCGTGGCCGATATGGAGTTTCGCGATGCAGGACACGGAAAGCTGGAACCGGCTTCGATCCGCGGGACCGGAGGCGTGGTCATTACCGGGGAGAGCCAGCGCGGCAATGGGGCAATCGAGCCGTCAAGGCTTGCAGCCGATGAGGTGACCGGCGAGTTCGGTTCCGGGCCGCAGCACGCTTCAAACCAGCGCCCGTCCGCTGGAAACCCCTCCGAGCAGTTGACGTCGATGACCGGTGTAGGTCATGCGAGCCTGCAGGAGACCACTGCGACGGGAACTCAGCAGTCCTCAACGGGTGACCGGCTCGAAGTGCATTTTGCTTCAGCGAACGCCAAGGGGACAAGCGGGCAGCGTGGCACATCGCAGATTGAGTCGGCGATGCTGGATGGTCACGTGGTTCTCACGCAGCAGTCCGCGACAAAGCCCGGAACACAAAGTGACAACTCGATAAGAGCCACCGGGGGCCGCGCAGTCTATGAGGGTTCCGGTGGATGGATCCACCTGATTCAGAACCCGCGCGTGGAAGAGGCCGGACTGCAGGTGACCTCTGAGAAGATCGACGTGTCGCGCGAGTCCGGTGACGCATTTGCGCGCGGAAACGTAAAGGCGACGTGGATCAACTCGGATCCCGATCAAGCTAGCCCTGGCAAATCAGCTCAGCAGAGCAAGCCCGGAAGCGGCAAAAATGGGGACGCGCCAGTCGCCCTTGGTGGCAACGGTCCAGCCCATGTTGTCGCCGGGGAAGCCGAACTGAATCATGCCAGCGGAGAAACGATTTTTCGCGAACACGCTCGGCTTTGGCAACTGGGGAACTCGGTCAGCGCCCCAGTCATCGTTCTGAATCGCGATAAGCAAACCCTGGTGGCGCGGAGCGGAGATCCGAAGGAGCCGGTATTGGCGGTGCTGGTCACTTTGAGTGGTCCCGCCGGTGCGAAGTCCAGCGGCATCGATTCCAGTCAGAGTTCCAAACCAAAGCCCGCAACCCCCTCCGTAATTCAAGTGCACGGGGGCGATCTGCGATACTCGGCGGCAGAGCGAAAGGCTGTAATGCACGGTGGCGCATTGGGCACCGTGGTTGCCGAGACTGCTGCTGCAAAATCGGTATCGAACCAGGCCACCCTCACGCTGTTGCCAGCCGGAAATCACGCCGGCAAAGACGGAGGTCAGGGGCAGGTGGATCGTCTTGTGGCCAGCGGCCATGTTACGGTAACCTCCGATGGGCGTCACGGAACCGGCGAACAGCTGGTCTATACCAGCGAGACGGGGGAATATGTGCTGACAGGCACTGCCGCTGCGCCCCCGCACATGGTCGATCCGGCGCGAGGAGTGGTGACCGGCGAGGCGCTCATCTTCCACACCTTCGACGACAGCGTCAGCGTCGAGAGTGGCGGAGGCAAGACTACAACAGAAACTACAGCGCCAAAATGACGGCGAGAACGAGCCAGGGTAAATGGAAACATTAATTGCCGAGGGGATCGGAAAGAGCTACAAGGGCCGCCAGGTGGTGCGCGGCGTCGATCTGCGCATCTCTCGCGGTGAGGTTGTAGGGCTGCTGGGCCCGAACGGCGCCGGCAAGACCACCAGCTTTTACATGATCGTGGGACTTGTGGAGCCGGAGAGCGGGCGCGTTCTTGTCGACGACACGGATATAACCCGGGTGCCGATGTATCTTCGCGCGCGGACCTATGGAATCAGCTACCTGCCGCAGGAGCCTTCGGTCTTTCGCAAGCTGACTGTGGAAGAAAACATCCTGGCCGTGTTGGAAGCGCAGCCGCTGGGCAGCAGGGAGCGGCGCACCCGGACTGAACGACTGATCAACCAACTCAACCTGGGCCATGTCCGCACCACCAGGGGCTACGCACTTTCGGGAGGCGAACGGAGGCGTGTTGAGATCGCCCGCTGCCTCGGCATCCAGCCGAGCTTTATCCTGCTCGACGAGCCATTCAGCGGCATTGATCCCATTGCCGTTTTGGAGTTGCAACGGATTATTTTCGAGTTGAAGGCCAGCGGCATCGGGATCCTGATTACGGACCACAATGTGCGCGAGACGCTGAGCGTGACCGACCGGGCATACATCATCGCGGAAGGGCGCATCTTCCGGGCCGGGACGCCGCACGAACTGGGAAACGACGTGGAAGTGAGGCGCGTCTATCTTGGGGAGGGGTTCTCCCTGGGCTGATGCTGGGAACTGTCCAGCCATTTCCCTTGCGACTGGATTTTGCTGGTTAATTCCTGGATCAAAGAGACGAGGTGGTTCCCGGATTGAGGTTCATTGGAGCGTGCGCGTTCTGAACCGGGAAAAAAATGTCCCGGAATGAGGCAATTTGCTCTTTAGCAATTTTCGTGCCAGATTACACTTACATTGAGTTCGAAAGCGGAACGAGTCTCATTTATGCCACTTTTGCAACCACGGTTAGGTCTCAAAGTCTCGCAACGCCAGGTCCTGACACCCGGCCTGATGCAAATGGTGAGCGTTCTTGCACTGAACAAGCTGGAATTAAAGGAGATGATCGATGCCGAGATGGTGGAGAATCCCGTCCTGGAGGAGATCGATGAATCAGTTCCGATGTTGGATCAGGTTGCGGGCCGCGAGGAACTTCTGGGACGCGGAGCGGAAGAGCCAACGCCCCCGCCCAAGGATTCCTTCAACGAGATTGACTTTGGATCGTACTTCCAGGACTATCTTGATCCCGGTTACCGCACGCAACCGGAGTACGAAGAGAATGAAAAGCCCTCGTTTGAAAATTTTCTCTCCCAACCTACGACTTTGTCCGATCATCTGGCGTGGCAACTGGGGGCTTTGACCGTCGATTCGAGCCTTTTTTCGGCGGCGGAATTCATCATCGGTAATCTGGACGATGCAGGCTACCTCGTGGCGAGCGAGGACGAATTGGCGGAAGCATTCGTCCAGGTTCCAGGAAAGCCGAGCCTGGAAGAGCAGTTGACTCCTGACCAGGTTACGCAAAACGGTCACGATCCCGAGTACAGTGCTGCACTTGAAGTGATTCGCCGGGGAATTGACCTGGTGCAACATCTTGACCCCGCCGGAGTAGGTGCCAGAGATCTGCGGGAGTGCCTGCTGATCCAGATCGCGGCGCAACAGCATGAGTTCAAAGAATTGCGTGCTCGCCAGTCGCCAAGTGCGGCCCCCGATCCGGACGACGACCCGCATGGACGTTTTCGCGCCGAGGCTGAGGCGCAATGGGAAGAACGCCGCCGCGCGATGGAAGTCGCCGCGCTGATCGTTGATCAGCATTTGCAATTGCTCCAAAAGCGCGACGTGAAGGACCTTGCGCGGGTGGCGCATGTAACCGCTGCGGAGGCCGATAGCGGTGTGGAATTCATCCGGACCCTGGATCCACGGCCGGGGCGGCTCTACAACCGGGAGCAAACCCGCTTGATTGAGCCCGACGTGGTGTTCATCAAGCGGGGCGGCGAATGGATTGTTTCCATGAATGAGGAGGACCTTCCCAGTCTTCGGCTTAGTTCGCGCTATCGCAGGATGCTGGTGGCGGAAGGCACTGACAAAGAGGTCAAGGATTATGTGAAGGAGCGTTTTCGTTCCGCGATGCAGCTCATGCGGAACATCGCCCAGAGGAAGAGCACAATCCTGAGGACCTGCGAAATCATCGTTCGCCGCCAGCAGGATTTCCTCGACATCGGTGTCGAGGGGCTGCGGCCCATGATGATCAAGGAAGTGGCCGAAGAGATTGGAGTGCATCCGTCTACGGTGAGCCGGGCGGTCGCCAACAAGTACGCGCATACCCCACAAGGGGTCATTGAGCTGCGTTTCTTCTTTTCTGAAGGATCGAACGGGCCGGAGGGTGCCGATACGCCCCTTTTGGTGCTGAAGCGGAAAGTGCGGAAGTTGATCGAGGACGAAGACGCGGGTCATCCTCTTACCGACGACCAGCTTGCCGCGATGCTGCAGGCCCAGGGCATTCAACTGACGCGCAGAACAGTGGCCAAGTATCGCGAAGACATGAACATTCCCTCAACCCACCAGCGCCGCCGCCGCGATTAAAGCATTTTCGGAATTGCTGCAGACCGGAAGCAAGAATTCAAGTGGCTTTTTCTTCAGGAAAAGCCGCCATTCAATCCACTCGAATGGACGGCGTTCATTCCGAAAATGCCCTGGAACCGGTCTCATAAGTGGCATCTTTGAAAGGGCACGGCTTCATCCGCCATTAAAGATGCGTCGGTTATTAACTCTTCAATGGGCAAAATGAACAAGGTAAGCGAGAATGACGCTCCCGCAGCAGAAATTAGTGCAAAATCTGGCACAGAACGGCTGCATGCATGGGCCGAAACTTCCCAATTGCCGACGATACAACCGGAACCGTGGTCCTGAACGTAAAATGGCTCAAGCAAGTGACGCAGAGTCATGGACATTTAAATTGTTTGGACATTCTTCGGCGAGGGAACCGCATATGAGAAGAGTCGAGGTGGGCGTCGTTCACAGAGCGGTAATGACGCACAGTCATTCTGTGGTAAAGCAGGCAATCGCGAACGGAGAGGATATCGAAATGCTGGATGGCCTTGGGCGGTCGCCGCTCTTTTATGCGGTTCAAGATGGCGACATTTCGGTAATCTCCGAGTTACTTGAGCACGGGGCAGACCCTAATAAACCAGACAAAAATGGTGAGGTTCCGCTGCACTTTGCTGCGAGAGAATTTCGGTCTGAGGCCGCCAGAATGCTGCTCAAGCATGGGGCAGTTGTGGATGCCCAAGACGAACATGGAAACACTCCTCTGGGCCATGCTGTTTTTGACTCCCGCGGTCGCGGCGAAATGATCAAACTCCTTCTTTCTTCCGGGGCGGATAGAACCTTAAAGAACAAGCACGATGTTTCGCCTTTGGAACTTGCAAACACAATCGCGAACTTCAATGTCAGGCAGTTCTTTAATGGATAGGGCTCTTTACACCTGAATAACCGGCTACGCGGAAGCTTCGATTGAAAGGGTACGACTTTAGAGCTTGGTGTAAAACCCTTGCCGATACACTTTGTAGCAAGGGCACGGCGGGGTGCCCTCTGGGCCCACACAGGCTTCGAGGGGCGACAACTGCCAATCAATCGCTATACAATCCGAAGTTCTCACCTCAGAAGTCGAATTGTGAGAACGAAATGCGGAGGCTGACCATGGAAGTGGAGTTCACCGCCAGGCAAGTAAAGATATCCAAGGCTCTGCGCGCACAGGCCGCAGAGGGATTGGAGCGGATTGCCCGCATTCTGGGCAAGAGCGCGCGCGCAACGCTTACTTTTGGCGCGCAGAGACATGTGCAGATTGTGGAGCTGACTTTGCAGGCTCGGCTGATTACGATCGCGGCGACAGGCAAAGCCGATACGCTCGATGCGGCGTTGAAACAGGCAATGGAGCACGCCGAGAATCAGGCGCGTCGCCATCGGGACCGGCGGCTTGAGAGCAAACGTTTGCCGAAGGAAGAGAAAATCCTTAGCGCTCCTCCCGTGTCCCGGACCAAGGCCCGTCCAGCTCAGCCGGAGAGCGTGGATGAAAACGGCAAGCCTGCGCGCCCGGGAAGACTACGCAGTTCGATTGCAGTGCATTCGTTTCCTTTCCGTGCCGCAATGGTGGAGCCGCACATTCTAAAGAGCGCCGAGGCCATTTCACTAAAGCCAATGACGATTGAGGAAGCTGTAAAGGAAGCAGAATTTCGCGACCGCGACTTGCTGATTTTCCGTAATCCGGCAGGTGACATGTTTGTGCTGCACCGCCGCCGAGACGGACAAATGGAGTTGGTGGAGATTCCGTAAGAAACCGGCGCGCACCAATTTGGGAATATCAGCCAGGTTGAATTCACTCCCTAACAGCTTTAGGGGATGGATGTTTGTTTGTGTGCCGCGTAAACTTTTTTCAAAGTATTAGATGGCTGAAAAACCAAAGCTTGGAGGCCAGGAAAGCGAACAAGCCTGGAGCTTGCGCGAATGCCTGGGAAATCGACAGCTTGAATCTTCCACAAAACTCGGATTCCGCGGAACAGCGTGAAATCCTCGATGCTTTGCCGGTGCTCGTCTTCCTTGAGCGCGATGGACGAGTTGTCTTCGCCAATGCCGAGGCTAGGCAACTGCTGGGGGTCGCGGACCAGGATTGGACTTCCCGCCCAAGTGAAGAAGTCCTTTGGGGGCTTTCTTCAGGAACGGCCGAGCCCCAAACGCTGGTCGCCAGTTCCAGCCTGGGGAGCCCGTTTCACGCCACGTTGCCAACCGCCACAGGGCAGCTGGTGCCGGTTGAAGGTATTCGAAACATCTTGAGTCGAGAGCCGCTCGAGGCGGTGATTGTGGCCCAATCCAAAGGGCGACCGGAACTGCCTAAGCTGAATCTCATGGAAGACGTTCTCTCCAGCGTTCCCGAAGCCCTCTTGATCGTCCATTGCGGCCGGGTTCTTTACACCAATCCGGCATTCGCCCGCATGTTCGGATACTCGGCAGATGAAGCGAGCGAAGGCCATCTTTGGGAACTGATTGTGCCGAAGGGCCGCCAGCATGAGCATGCCATGCTCGAAATGACAGTTGATCAAAATGGTCTTGCGCGAATCGAAACGGTGCGGGTAGGCAAGACTGGCAACCAGATGGATGTGTCGATTTTGGCCGGTCCGTTGCTTGTCGAGGGAGCCAAAGCGGGCTATGTTCTGAGCTTCCGGGACATTGGCGAGCGGAAACAAAAGGAAGCCCGGCTACAGCACGATGCATTGCATGATGTGCTGACTGGGCTGCCGAATCGCGCGCTGTTCCTGGATCGGCTATCTGTTGCCCTCAATCGCCGGCTACGCCGCCGCGATCAGAATTGCGGCGTCCTGTTTCTGGATTTGGATCGATTCAAGGATTTGAATGACACACAGGGACACGCGGCGGGCGATGCCCTGCTGATTGCTGTGTCTCAGCGCCTGCGCGGTGCATTGCGTCCGCAAGATTCCGCAGCCCGCCTGGGTGGGGATGAATTCGCGCTACTCGTCGAGAACATTGCGCACCTGAGCGATTTGGATATTGTGGCCAGTCGCGTTTCCAGAGAGATGCAGAGGGCCTTCGAAATTCTCGGGCACACATTTCAAGCGGGGGCAAGCATTGGCGTGGCGATGGCGGGAGCCGATCACACGCGCCCTGAGTTGTTGATTCGCGATGCGGACTTTGCCATGTACCGCGCCAAGCAAAAAGGCGGCGGCCGCTACGAGATTTTCGACAAACATCTGGAATCGGATGTGACCAGCCAGCGGGATGTGGAACGTGAGTTGCGTGAGGTGCTGGAGAAGCGTCAATTCGAGGTTTGGTATGAGCCGATCTGCAGACTGCAGGACGGCAAGATCGAAGGCTTTGAGTCGTTGCTCCGTTGGCGGCGGGAAGATGGTGAGGTTGCAAGTTTCAGTGATCTGCTTCCAGTGGCCGAAGATACCGGGCTTTCCATCAGCATCGGACGGGAAACCCTGGAGAGTGTCTGCAGGCAGCTCCGGAGCTGGGCGGACGAGGCGCCGAATCGCGATCTGACGCTGACGGTGAATGTGACGCAGCGGCAGTTCTACCACCTTTCCATGGTTCCTCAATTGAAAGCGGCACTTCTGGTAAGCGGGGCTAATCCATCGCGATTGCTGCTCGAAGTTTCCGAGAGCACGGTAAACGAAGATCCCGACGCCGCCCGGGCCATTTTGCAGCGCCTCGTGGACTGCAATGTGCGGATTGCATTGGACGACTTCGGCTCCGCCCTGGCTCCGATGAACCACTTGGTGCGCCTGCCGATTCATGTGCTCAAGCTGGCTCGCCGGCTCACGTTGATTTCGGACTCGACAGGCAGGGAGCTTTCGATGCTCGAGTCCCTGATCCGCCTGGGCCGGAGTCTCGGCATGCAGGTGGTTGCGCAAGGAGTTCAAACTTCCGGGCAACTGGACGCGCTGTGCCGCATGGGCTGCGAACTGGGACAGGGCGACCTGTTTTCAGCAGCATTGGAGCCGGAGCGGGCAATCAGTCATTCAATTCCTGGTCCACCGGTGTCCGCGCCGCGAACCTGAATTCTGAATCCGCCCGTTCAGTGCCCCTCGTTCAGTGCCCGCTCATTCAGTGCCCGCTCGTTCAGTGCCCGCTCGTTCAGTGTAGGATGTGCCCATGAAGTCATCAAAATCAGCCCGCAGCAGCAAACCGGTCCGTGCGGGAGCCAAGGGCACGGGGCAACTACGCAAATTAGGAAAAATGGACAAGGAGCTTGTGATCGTGACTGGAATCTCCGGTTCCGGCAAGGCCTCTGCGCTCAAGGCATTTGAGGATCTCGGCTTTCACGCGGTTGATAACCTGCCGCTGGAACTGCTTCCGGACTTTGCGACATTGGTAGACGCGTCCAAGGAACTCGAGAAGGCAGCAATTGTGGTCGATGTGCGTGAGGGAACAACCCTCGACCGGCTGCCGGAGATTCTCAAAGGCGTAAAGAAAGTCCTGCCTACCCGGGTTGTCTTTCTGGACGCGCAGGATGCCGTGCTGGTTCGCCGCTACTCTGAAACAAGACGCCCCCACCCACTGAGTCGTTCGGAAACAGTCTCGCGTTCCATCGTTGAGGAGCGGCAGTTGCTGGACCCCATCCGGAATGTGGCGGACACGCTCATCGACACATCCAACTTCAACGTGCATGAACTGCGCGCACACATTCTGGATCGTTTTGGACACGAGGATCAGACCAAGCACCTGCTGGTTTCCTGTCTCAGCTTCGGATTCAAGAACGGCGTGCCCCTGGATGCGGATATGGTCTTCGATGTTCGATTTCTTCCCAATCCGCACTTTGTGCCGGAGTTTCGCAAGAAGACCGGACAGGACCGCAAGGTCGCTGCCTATATCACCGGGTTCCCCCAAACAACAGAGTTCCTGACGCGCGTCACGGAGCTGATGCTTTATCTGCTGCCGCACTACATCGAGGAAGGCAAGAGCTATCTGACCGTGGCTTTTGGCTGCACCGGCGGTCAGCACCGCAGCGTGATGATGGCGGAGGAGATGTGCAGGCGGCTCAAGAAGGCAGGTTATCGCGTCAAGCCGCTGCATCGGGATATGCCGCGGTGAGGGACGGATGCCCCGCCTGTCGACGAACAACTTTATCCGCAACCGTTCAAGGCAAACGGTGCGTATAGTAGAGAACCCCGCCGGGCCATGCTCCCGGATGATTATCGAAGCCAAGCCGGACATTGGTTTTCGCATGGTTGCGCTCGCCCGCCTGTATGATCTCCGGCCCATTCTCCTCGAGTGATTTTGCGGACTTCTGCGAGGGGCGGACGACGGCAATGTGCCCGGGCACGTGTCGATCGGGATTCTGATATAGAACCAGCACGAGGTCTCCCCGGTTTGCCAGCCTTTGCGCCTGCAACGCGTCGGCAACCTTGCGCCATCCGGCTTGTGAGGCCGCCTCAGAAGCCAGCCAGTCGGCCTGCGCATTTGCCAGCAGCACCTGCCCGTGCTCCGGCGGGCGAAGAAGGTACACATTGAACTTCGCCGCCGCTGCCGCTGCAAAGGCGCTGCAGTGCGTATGAGTTCCGGGGCCCTCGTTTTCTCCACCTCTGTCAGGCTCTCCCGTCTGCCAATTCACATGCTCTTGCGAAAGCCACTTTGCCTCCACGTCCATGCTGTCCAGCGCCGCGGCAAGCCGTTCGCCCGTCGGCGTGATCGGCCCGCAGCACGGGATATGTTCGTGCTCCTGGGCGGCAAGCCCACCACGAAACATGGGCGTTGCCGTGGCAGAAAGCACGCAAAGCAGAACGAGGGCGGGGGAAAGATTCACAGGGCGGCGGTTGCGCATTTGTTTCATCCCTTCATTTACCAGGACTGGGCGAATCGGGAGCCAGATCGTCCAGCCAGCGTGCCAGAGAATCGGCTCGACTCTGATTCTCCTCCGCGCCGGCCTTGAGCCAAACCAACATTTTTTGCGGGGAGACTCTTTTTGCAACACTCGGCTCTTTGGCGTGCGCGCTTTCAGCCGGGTAAAACCACAGCGATGGGATCTTTAACCCTGCGGCGGCGGTGCTCATTTCGAAGCGATCCTGCACCAGCAAATGAGCCGGAACCATGTGGGCGCGCGGGTCATTGAAGACGGCATCCATCGGCGATTCGATAGGCGAATCGAGCACAACGCCCGCCAGTTCAGGGTGAGCCGCCGCAACTTCAAGCGCAAGGTTAGCGCCCAGGGCTTGGCCTTCCAGGACGATAGAGCCGGGGGCAACGTGGCGGGTTCCGGTCAGGTACTGGATGGCCCAATCGGCGTCCTCACGCCAGCGCGCTTCGCTGGGGCGCTGAAACTGGCTTTGCCCGTAGCCGCGATAGTCGAAAGCAAAAACATTCAGGCCTGAAGCATGCAGCGCAGCGAGGGCATTCACTGAATCGCTGAGGTTGCCGTCTTTCCCGTGAAGGTAGAGGACCGTAAAGCGTGCGTAGTGGGCTCCCGGTTCGGCCGGAATCCACCAGCCCTTAAGGCGCGCCTCAGCGGCCTCCGTGGTCGCAAAGGCAACCGGATCGTAGACTACGCCCGCGTTGGCGGGTGTGCGGGTAATTGCGGATGCGGGGTGATACAGGAGCTGCCAGCTCCCCTGCCAGAAGAGCAGGCAGAGCGCGCCCCATGCGCAGAACCCTGCGGCCACAATAGAGAGTGTCGCGGCGGTCAGCAGCCATCGCCCCGAGACTGTAGGAGGCGGCGACTTCCGATCGTTTCGCGGATAGGAGCCCGCCGACCTCGGTGCGACAGTTGGTGCGGCGGTTTTCTTTGGGTCTTGCTTGTGCGGCATCAGGAGACTCTTTCACTTTCGCCGTCGGTATAGCGTCTCCTTTATGCTAATGGCGCGGGCCGGTGGTTATGGCCGCAACGCAAGGAGCTTTCGTTATGTCCCAGTTTGTTCGCATCTGTGCGGAATCCGAGTTGCCCCCTGAAGGCGAAGTTGCCGAGTTCACCGTTCAAGGCCGCGCATTGTGTGTAGCCCACATCGGCGGGGCCGTTTCTGTCCTCGATGGAACGTGTCCACACGAAGGAGGGCCTCTGGGAGAAGGCATTGTTGAAGAGGGCCGTGTAGTGTGTCCGTGGCATGCCTATGCCTTCGATGTGCACACCGGCGCAACTGAGCAAGACAAGGATCTGAAGGCCGAGGTGCTCGAAGCCACGGTGGCAGACGGCGAACTGCGCGTGAAGCTTTAACTATTGTCAGTGGCAGAGCAGACTGGCTTACAACTTGAGCCGGCACATTCATTTGAGCGTAACTCCAATCTGCGCCGTCTGGTAGGTAGATTTCAGGAGGAGTTATGCATCACCTCGTTTCCGCTCTTTCCAGCGCGGTCCTTGTTTTCGCCTGCCTGCCTGTGGCTGCGCAGGAGCAGCCAGCGCCCCAAACCGCTCCATCGCCATATACCACCGTGAGCGGTCACGTCACCTGCGGCGACACCAACCATCCAGCCCGCTTCGCCGCCGTCCTGCTCATCCCGGAAAAGCCGCAGCCAGACCAAAATTCCGATTGGGGGCATGTGAAGAACGAAGAGGATCTGGCAAAGGTCCAGGTGAAGCACACGTCTCAGTTGCGGAAGAGCACCGGGCTTTCGGCCCTCAGCGCGATCGACGGCTCCTTCGAGATGCCCAGGGTTCCCGCTGGAACATACTTCGTTGCCGCCGAGCTCAAAGGCTATCTGTCGCCGCTATCCGTGCTCTCCACGGGTGAAAGGATGTCGGGCGGAGCCGATGCCATCAAAAAGATCCAGGCCTTGGCCGAAAAAATCGTCGTGCAAGATGCTCCAGTACGTGTGGATGTGCGGCTGCAGCGTGGTGGCTCGATCAGCGGAGTCATTCGCTACGACGATGGCAACCCTGCTCCCGACGTGAAGGCCATCCGCATGGTCATGCAGGACGATGGCAAATGGCAGGTGGATACCTTCAGCCCTCTTCAGCCCGCGACCACTACCGACGACCGCGGCCACTATCGCATCAGCGGCCTGCTCAAAGGCAAGTACGCTGTCAGGGCCGATCTGCCTGCGAACCAATCAACCACCGGTGTGGGGCCCGGATCGTTCGATATGCATCCCAACTACGGTGATGCCCTTGTCGTTTATTCCGGCGGGGTCTTCCGCGAAAAGGATGTCAAGCCGATCGAGGTTGGCGCTGGAGACGAAGTCGATGGCGTTGATCTCGTCTTCCCCGTCGACAACCTGCACCTGATCTCCGGCACGGTCACGGCGAAAACGGATAACCACTCCCTCAACACCGGCTGGGTCAATTTGAATGACGCTGAGACCAAGGCCGTGCTGCGCGGCACGAAGATTGAGCTGGACGGCAGCTTCAGATTCAACTATGTTCCCGAAGGCCAATACCAATTGGCAATCCGGCGCGCAGGCGACACGGACAGCGACGATCCAGGAGGCATCATCCAATCGCTTAATCCTACGTTCCTCAAGAAATACCAGGACGCCACCGTGCCGATCGAAGTGAAGACCGACCAGACCGGCCTCGTCGTGCAATTGAATGAGCAAGCCGCCGCCGAAACACCAGCCAAGCCGCCCACGCCCTGAATCAAACGCTGTCCAAAGGCTCTCTGGTCATGCTTTCCGAGCCGACCCACAAGTAGGCTGTTACTAAACTGTTCGGCGAGCCAGAGTATGAAAGGCATCGAATCGCCTTCAGCCCGCGTGAGCGGGCGGCATAGGGTAGCCCCAGTCGCGAGACTGGGGTTGCGAGAATTTCAAAACATCCCCAGCCCGCTTACGCGGGCGAAAGAGGATAATTTCTGCGCTACAACGGTTTCGATTCTGCTCTTTACAGAAGGATTGAATCCAAGTGGCATTTTTCCCAAGAAAATGCCATCTCGCATGATCTTCAAATGGCAACATGTGAATCGAAACCGCTCTAACAGAGGGTTTCGTAACAGCCTGTTTAGCCCCTGCGTCAGGGTCTTGAATTCGAGTGGATGTGTGAAGGGGCACGACTTCAGTCGTGCCATCAAAGCTCAAAAAACGGTCGGGCTTTAGCTTCTGCTAAAGCCCGACGAGCGACTCAGACTCATCGCCACGAGTTTTCCCACAGCTTCCTCAACCGATCCGTTCTGCACAAAATATCAGTACTTGACGATCGCTGCGAAAGAATCCGGCTTCAGGCTGGCCCCGCCAACGAGCGCGCCGTCAATCTCTTCCTGACCAATTAGCGAAGTCGCGTTATCGGGCTTCACGCTCCCGCCGTAAAGAATGCGGATAGCGGCCGCAACTTCCGGCCCAAGGAGCTTTGCCACTTCGGCACGAATGATCTTGTGCGCGTCAACGGCGATTTCGGGCGTGGCCGTCTTGCCTGTGCCGATGGCCCAGACTGGCTCATAGGCAATCACGATAGGCGCAGCCGCTTCAGCCGTGATTCCTGCCAGGGCGCCCGTGATCTGTTTGGTCAGCACAGATGCTGTCTCTCCGGCTTCGCGCTCGGCTAACACTTCGCCCACGCAGACGATCGGAATTACTTTGTGCTTCAGAGCGGTGTGCAGCTTCTTGTTCACAATCTCGTCGGTCTCGGCAAAGTACTGGCGGCGCTCCGAGTGGCCAATCAGGGTGTGTGTACCACCGATGGCCAGAAGCTGGCCTACGGAGGTCTCGCCCGTGTAGGCGCCTTCTTCGGCAAAGTGCACGTTCTGGCAGCCGACGGCTACGTTCGATCCCTTGGCGGCTTCAACCACCGTGGGCAGCAGAACGGGTGACGGGAACAGGGCAATCTCGTCGCGGTCGTGGCCGGCTACAAGCGGCAAAAAAGCATCGACAAACGCCTTGGCTTCGGCGGGCGTTTTGAACATCTTCCAATTGGCGGCAATGAGTGCTTTACGGGGCATTTTTGTCAAACTCCTCAGGGTGATTCTAGTGGATGGAACTGAAGGGGTCGGGTGATGGCGGGCACACCGCGGGCGGATCAGTCGCGACAATACGTTGAAGTTCTATGGTCAAAACCAAACAAAGGCTGTCATCCTGAGCGAACGGGGCCCCAGGCGTTTTTCAGCCTGGGGGTGGTGAGTCGAAGGACCTGCATTTGCTTTTCGGCCCTCTTGTCAATCGTACAAACGCTCTCATACTACCCTCGCGATCCCGTAATCGGAACCGCGGATAAGTCTTCAGGCACCTCGCCGGCGAGGAACGCGGCCCGATGATCGGGGTCGCCCAGATCCATCTTGAAGTGGAACCAGATGTCGTCTTTATAAACCCCCATATTCCACGGCCCGGAAATCGAGTCAGAAAACTGCCACACAATGTGGAAGCCGTCCTCATTGGTGAAGCCTTCGCCATCGGCCTGCAATATGGCGTCCCCGCGCTCCCAGAGATGGGAGCGGAGCGCATGGAGCGCGTTGCTGCCGTCGACCGTCTCCGCGCCCTGCAGGTGCTGGAAGGCGTAGATGGTTTTCACTTCGCCAAGGTATTCGGTAAGCCATTCAACGCCGGTGTCGGGCTTGCAGTCTTCGATATCGATGATGAAGTCGGCGATGTCGTCCTGGCCGCTGGAGCCGTCAAAGACCGGACTGCGCTCGAGGACGGCGACTTCGACTTCGTCATCGCCGGAGAGGAGGAGGGATTCCCAGTCGTCTTCAGTTCCTTCTTCGAGGGTGAGCTTGTAGCCGGGCTGTTCGGAGCGGACAAATTGGGCGAGCTCTTCGAGAGAAGGGAAGTCTTCCTGCTTTGTAAGCACTCGCGTGTAGTAGGGCATGGGGCCTTCCTCATGATCCAGTCTGTTTGACCGACCTGTCTCAATAGAATGCTACTTGATGGCGCTTGCTTCGCCCCTGGAATTGCGCCCAATGCATAGTCAACAAAATCGAAATAAACAACACGTAATCAATTAGTTACGCGATTAACTCGTGCAAAATCAGTGCGTTTTCCAAAAAAACAGCTAAATCTCCGCAACCCTTTACCTCGTTTAGTTAAATTCTCTGCAATCGAAACATCTCAAAAAGGCTGCCCGCAAGGTACGTGTCTCAACGACTCGCAACCACAGGTACAACCCTTTCGCATGTTTTGCAACCATTTCTACAGCCATTTCAGCTATGTAGTGCAACCCTGAATGCAGCCATTTGAACCCTGTTGCATCCACAAAATCGCTCAAAAAAAGAACCCCTTGTCCGGGGACAAGGGGAGGATAGTCAAACGATTCTGAGAACAGAGTTCAGTTAGTTGCCTGTTGCCGGGGTCGGAGCCAGAACGAAGGTCATCTTCTCCATGATCACTGACTGAAGGACTTCGACACCCTTCACATTGCCGGTCTGCAATGCATGGTTAAAGCTCTTCGCTTCAACAACCTGAGCCGGAACGGTGATTGCCTTCTGGCCTTCGGGCTGGAACGTGAGTTGCGCTTCAGCGCCGCTGATCGCCCAGGAGATCTTCACTTCCCCGACGGGTAGGGTTGCGGTGCCAACCTTGGTGGGGGCCGCCAGAGTCACCTTCAGTGAATTCTGTGCAGCGTGCAATGAAAGCGAACAGAGAACCATCACAAATACAAGTGCGAAAATGCGCTTCATAGATATCTCCTCTGCCCGGGCGGATCAAAGCCGCGGCTCCAGAACCACTTCAAGAGCTATCTCCGGACAACTCCATTGAAACTGAAGCACTGTCCAGAAGAAAAGCTTCATCGAGTAGAGAGGGGATGTAGCGAATTGTAAGTGACTGAATCAAAGCGGATAATAGCATTCGTTCCAATATCCGCACCAATGTATGATACGAGCGCTGGAGATTTGATACAGGATAAGTTTCCACTCGAAAGGCGGCATCATCACTCTCGACGTATTTACCAGGTTTCCACTGCAAGTATCGCGGGCGGTCCGGGGTGGTTTTCAACCACATCGGTCTGAATCACGGCCTCGAGGTTTTTCTGGTCCCAATTCGTGGGGGCTTTCTGAAGCAGTGAGTCGAGGTAAGCAGGGTTGTAGAGGACTTCGCCTGCGGCTTCGGTACCTGAGCCCAGAATTCCGGCGATGATGATGACTGGCTGACCCGTCAGGTTGTCGTGAATTCGAGCCACAATAGCGTAATCGCGGACGATATTGCGGCCGGAAGGATCGAGCTGCAGTTTCCACGAGGCGGATCTGGAATTTTTGCGGTCTACCAGCCTTAAAACCCCGTCGCCCCTCTCGAACCCAAAGCGCAGCTTTTCAGTTACACGCATGGTCCAGACATTTGAAAAAGCTCCGATGAGCACGTTGGGGCCCTCACGCAACTGCGCAAAGCTTGTTTCTGGGGACGACAGCACGCGAAACGCAATGTTGCGCGGAACCAGCGGGACAATGGAGCGGGAGAGTGTGATGACATCGGAAACATTGAGACGCGCCGCAAGGGACTGATCGTTCTCAGTGGCGGCCGAAGTTCTCCGCAGATCGGCTGCAGTGCCGGGCTCACCGATGCAGTAGGTGACCGGGCCGGGGCTGGTGGTAATTGGTCCCCAGAATCTCTCCATATTTGAGATAGGCGCGGCCGGCCGACGGCGGCCGATGGCGATGCCCGCACCAAGGGCCAGCACCAGCAAAATGACGAGTTGGGTCCACCGGATGCCTCTGTTTGTGCGAGGTCTAAAGGGATGCTCCACATATGCGATGGGCACTTCAATTGGCCGAGCACGGGACTCGTCTGGACTGGGCTCCGGTTCCTGTGGGGAGGAAGTTAGAGCGGCTCCATTTGCTTCGAAATCCGCTGCTTCGATGCGCGGAAGGTCGGGTTCGCGGAAGGCGGGGATGTAAGAGCCCGCGGAAAGCTCGATAACCAATTCGCCGATGTGTGAAGTGTCGTAATAGTACTGAATGAGGCGTTTGCGCACTTCGGCTGCGGAGGTGCGCACCACTGGATCGATATTGACGTCGTAGTCGGGCGCGCGGCCAAAGGCTTCGACTCCGATGGTTCGTTCTTTGAGGGACTGGGCATTGCCAAGTAGTGTTTGTTCAACGATATAGGCGAGCAGAACGGGGTAGCGTTTGCTGTGCGAGAAGAGGGAATGGGCCAACAGGCGGTTGAGCTGCTCGCGCACCAGGGAGGGCTCAAGAGCGGGAGTGAACCTGGGGAGTTCCGGCGCGGGTTGGGTTGAAGCCGGCATTGTTGAATCCCGGGTTGCATGCCTCTTTGTTGTGGTCCGTTGAATGGGCTTTTAAGGTACAGACGTTGATGGATGTCGATAAGTAGATCGTACATTGTGCGGAAGGGTTCAGCGGTCTGACCTCCTTCGTTAAAGGTTCAATCGGAGGGTGCGCAACCTAGCTGAAAGGGCTGCTCAAGTGGTTACGAAAGCATCGAAAAGGCCGATGCCATGGTTGCGACTCGTGGAGACACGTACCATGCGGGCAGCCTTTTCGAGATGTTTCGGTTGCGGAGAGTTGAACTAATTGAAGGAGAGGGTTGCAGAGAGTTAGCTGTTTTTTTGGAGAACGCGCTGATTTTGCACGAGATATTGTCTTAAGTCATTGAAAGTAAATTATTTATTCGTGTCGTTGTTGACTGTACAGTTGCGCGACCCCAGCGCCCGAAAGGATCACTCAGCTGATTAGGATTTTGAGGTTTCCCTGGTGGGAGGTACTGCGATTGCTTGAACGTTGCCGGGCGGGGCCTCTTTTCGCTCTTTGTCGAAGAATAGGAGCAGTTGAGGAGCGAAGTATGCCACCAAACTCCATGTCAATAGTGTGTTTTTTGAGGTTGGGTTGGTCTCACATTCTAGTAAGAGCAAGAATGAGGCGATCACGCCAGAAGAAATGACAGCAAAGATTATCCATCGAAGAGGAACGGCTGAGTTCCTCAGTGTCAAGAATGCCGATAAGATGATCAAAGTTGCCAATAAGACCAAGCCTATATATGGCAAAGCTTGCGGAACAAGTAGTACCCTCGCTCCTCGCTCATGAATGCTCTCAATGAGGTCAAGTGCAAAGTAATAAGTGGACATGCTAAAAAAGAGGAAACTAAAATATCTTCCGAGTCTTCCGGCCTTCTGCTCCTTCTCTTTGCTCTTATTGCGCAGAACCCCCAGCAATGGACCAAGGACAATCACTGTCACAGCGAAAAGTTCTACCGCAATGATGAGGTAAACTTCCATCGTCAATCTCCTTTGCGGAGCCTAGCAGGCAACGGAGAGCCAATCCGCTTGGAATCGGCTCCCTGTAAATACGCCTACTTGTCTGTGAGTGCTTCCACGCCGGGGAGTTTTTTGCCTTCGAGGAATTCGAGGCTGGCGCCGCCGCCGGTGCTGATGTGGGTGATCTGGTCGGCTACGCCGGCCTGGTTGATGGCGGAGACTGAGTCGCCGCCGCCGATGATGGAGATGGCGGATTTGTTGTTCGCGACTGCGTGAGCGATGGCGTTGGTGCCGACGGCGAACTTGGGAAATTCGAAGACGCCTGCGGGGCCGTTCCAGACGATGGTCTTGGCGGTGGCGACGACGGCTTCAATAGCCGCGATGGACTTGGGGCCGATGTCGAGACCCTGCCAGTCGGCGGGGAAGTTGACGGAGGTGTCCCAGGGCTGGGTGTTGGCGTCGGGCGAGAAGGCGTCGGCGAGGATGTTGTCGACGGGCAGGAGCAGGTTGACGCCTTTTGCCTTGGCCTTGTCGAGTGCGGCCTTGGCCATGTCGATTTTGTCTTCTTCGACGAGCGACTTGCCGGTGGTGACGCCGAGGGCGCGCTGGAAGGTGTAGGCCATGCCGCCAACGATGACCAGGGTGTCTACCTTGTCGAGGAGGTTGCTAATGACGTCGATTTTGCCGGAGATTTTGGAGCCGCCGATGATGGCGACGAAGGGCTTCTCGGGGGCCTCAAGCGCTTTGCCGAGGTAGGTAATTTCTTTTTCCATGAGCAGGCCGGCGACGGCGGGCTTGAGGAAATGGGTGATGCCTTCCGTTGAGGCGTGGGCGCGGTGGGCGGAGCCGAAGGCGTCGTTCACGTAGACATCGGCGAGCGAGGCGAGGGCCTTGGAGAATCCGGGATCATTGGCTTCTTCTTCGGGGTGATAGCGGAGGTTCTCAAGCAGCAGGACCTGGCCGGATTCGAGTTGGCGAGACATCTCGCTGGCGATTTCACCGACGCAATCCGGCGAGAAGGCTACGTTTTCGAATGAGCCGATTTCCTTGTCGAGCAATTCGCGCAGGCGGTCGACGACCGGGCGCAGCGAATATTTTGGATTCGGCTTGCCCTTGGGGCGGCCGAGGTGCGAGGCGAGAATGACCTTGGCGTTGTGCTTGATGGCGTAGACGATGGTGGGGAGCGTGGCAACGATGCGGGTATCGTCGGTGATTTCCTTGCCGTCTTCAGTGAGGGGCACGTTGAAATCGACGCGGATGAAGACGCGCTTGTTGTTGAGATCGATGTCGCGGATGGAGAGCTTTGCCATTGGAGGGATACCTTTCTTAGGGGTCAGGGTTCAGGTTTGTAGTCATCAAAGAAATGCGGATCGAGGAGCGGATCCCGCTCTTTTCCCGGACCTTCACCTTCCCCGAGGATTACTGCGTCCATTTCGATTTCTATGCGCCAGTTTGGATTGAGTAGGGCGGCGACTACGACCATGGTGGCGGCGGGGCGGATGTTGCCGAAGAACTCGCCATGGACGCGGCTTACGGCTTCCCAGTCTTCCACGAAAATGAGATACATGCGGGTGCGGACGACGTCGGCGAAGGTTGCGCCTGCCTCGGCGAGTGCTTTTTCGGCGATGGCGAAGATGCGGCGGGTTTGGCCGGCGACGCCCTCATTCTGTGCTCCAACTGGGCCGGTGCCGGCTAGATGCACAGTGTTGCCCACGCGGACGGCGCGGGAGAAGCCGATGATGGGTTCGTAAGGGGAACCGCCTGTGATGTTTTTGCGCATAAAGACAGTGGTTAGTGGTTAGTGGATAGTGGTTAGTGTTAAGCAGCCCGAGAACCGCAACTATTCACTAACCACTATTCACTAACCACTGTTTTGTTTACAGGCCCTTTTCGACGAGGAAGCCGATGAGGTCGACTACGCGGTTGGAATAGCCCCACTCGTTGTCGTACCAGCTCAGAACCTTGACGCTGTTGCCGACGACCTTGGTGAGGGGGGCGTCGACGATTGAGGAGAGCTTGTTGCCCTTGAAGTCGGAGCTGACGAGCTCGTTCGTTTCGAATCCAAGAATGCCCTTCAACTCTCCTTCCGCGGCTTCTTTCAGCGCGGCGTTCACGGCCTTGGCGTCGGTCGCCTTCTCACTGATGAAGGTGAGGTCGACGATGGAGACGTTGGGTGTTGGGACGCGGATCGCGAAGCCGTCGAGCTTGCCGGAAGTCTCAGGGATCACCAACTTCAGAGCCTTGGCGGCGCCTGTCGAGCTGGGAATCATGCTCAGGGCAGCTGCGCGGGCGCGGCGGAGATCCTTGTGCGGCGTGTCCAGAATGACCTGGTCGTTGGTGTAGCTGTGGATGGTGGTCATGATGCCCGAGACGATGCCGCAGTGAGCAAGCAGAACCTTGACGACGGGAGCCAGGCAGTTGGTGGTGCAACTCGCGTTCGAAATGATGTTGTGCTTGGACGCGTCGTACTTGTCCTGATTGACGCCGAGCACAAGTGTGATGTCCTCGTTCGAGGCGGGAGCGGAGATGATGACCTTCTTCACGGTTGAGCCCAGGTGAGCCTTCGCCTTGGCGCCGTCTGTAAAGAAGCCAGTGGACTCGACTACGATCTCTGCGCCAACGGAAGCCCAGTCGAGCTTGGCGGGATCGCGCTCGGAGAAGACCTTGATGTGTTTGCCGTCAACGGTGATGAATCCGTCTCCTGCGGTGACTTCGTTCTTCAAGTTGCCGAGGATCGAGTCGTACTTGAGCAAGTGGGCCAGGGTGGCCGGGCTGGTCAAGTCATTGACGGCAACAAAATCGATTTCTGGATTGCCAAGCGCGGCGCGCAAAACGTTGCGGCCAATTCGGCCGAAGCCGTTGATTCCAACCTTAACTGCCATGTTTGTGTTCTCCTTCGTAATCTCTGAGGCTATGGGTGAGAGCTTGTGGCATTCGGCCTCTGGATAAGACCCAGAAAGCTATTCCACCAAACCCTTGATCGTAACACTATGGCGTGGGGTCGCGACGTTAAAACTGAATACGCAGCGGACCCGCACCAAAAACCGCTCATCGCTAGGATGGCGTCTGTGGTTCACGACTGTATGTGATGGGGTGCACACTATTTGCAGCAGGCTTGGCAAGTATGGTATTCGGGTAACTAGCAAGGTAGAAGGCGGAATGAGAAGACGCTCGAGACGTGCACCAAATACTTCGGAATCCACAGGCAAGATTGGCCAGGAACTCCCATCGAATCAGCTAGCTCCGCTGGTACCGTTTTACCCGGATGCACCAGCGCGGGGCGGTACGGGGGCTAACGCAGCACCGCCTCCGCGTGCGCAGGCGCAGACTGAACGGGCTCCGGCGGTAAAGGCTCCGGCTCACCCGAGACCGGCGCGAACGGACCGGCCGAGCAAGCAGGATTGGGACGAAGCGGCGGGGTCGGGGCGGTTTGAACTGGAAACGCAGCCGGAGATTCCTTCCGCACCTACACCGGAGGCGGAAGCTGCCAGCCGGTCGCCGCTGGCGCCTAAAGGCTACGTGGTGTTGGCGATCGGAATGCCGGGGTCGGGCAAGACGACGTGGTTCCGACGCCGTGGGGTTACACCGCTTTCAAGCGATTTGCTGCGCAATATTCTCTTTGACGATGTGGAGGAGCAGCGGTACCAGGGGCTGGTCTTCTCGACGCTGCGGTCGCTGCTGCGGGCGCGACTGATTGCGCGGATGCCGTGGAACTATGTGGATGCGACGAATTTGTCGATTCACGAGCGCCGGCAGTGGATCAAGATGGGAAAGAGCTTTGGGTATGAAGTACAAGCGGTCTTCTTCGATGTGCCGCTTGAAGTGTGCTTGCAGCGCAATAGCCAGCGCGACCGCAGCGTGAGCGAAGACGTGATGCGGAAGATGGCGGAGAAGCTGAAGCCACCCGTGTTTGAAGAGGGGTTCGACAAGATTACGGTGGTGCGGGTTAAGAGCGCGGGGTAGCGGAAGCGGAACTACCCTGGCTGCGATCTGCAAAGATCTGTTACGGGTCTGCGGCGTGTGAGGGCCCTTGGTTCGTCATAGGATCGCGAGCGTCAAGAGATCCATGAACAGCTCCTTCCAAGAGAGCCTGTCTTCCGTCCCTCTGTAGCGCACGGGCATGATGACCGCCACCGGAACCGGAGTTCTTTCGTCCATCGTCACAGGCTTATACCGGAAGTGCTCGACCATTGCTACAGTGTCCATGTCGAGGCCTGGCTCCAGACCTTTGATGACGCGGACGTTCTGCGGCACTCCGCTCGTGTCGATCACCATCGAGACGACGCAGCGGCCCGAGACGCGGCTAACCGGGTAATAGCGCGCGATCACCTCGGCGGCATTGAGAGGTTCCAAGTCATAACGCCTCTTTTCGTGGTGCCCAATGGCTGCCTGAACTTTTTCTGGAGCCTCGGGGATGAATGCGGCAAATGCGACCGGATTCTTCTCGAAATACTCAAACGTCGCCCCGACCGTTCCTTCGACGGCAACCGGAGTGAGACCGTCACGCAGCGCGGGTTTGAAGCGCCACTGCTTCACCGCATCCATCGCGTTGTTATCGAGTTCCGGATCAAGGTTGCGGACCACATGAATATTTTGCGGAAGTCCATTTGCATCAATCGTCACGCCCACTAAACACACACCGCGTTCCAGTAGTTTTCCGGAAACGGGAATTGCCGGATCAATAAGAACTGTTGGGATGGGAGCGCTGATTTGTCCTCCCACCGGTTCGACAGTCACGGCCTCTGTGGGGGGAGCGGGGACAGTTTCTTGCACCGCCGGAGCCGGAACAACCGCAAGCGCAAACAGCGGGTGCGCACGGAGCGTGAACCTGTAGAAATTTCCATCGGTCGGATGCTTCTCGCGTTGAGCACAGGTATGCAAACCGACGGTCAACTCAACGGAGACCGCCGTGTTCAAGCCATCAAGGGTGCCAGGCTTGAAACGTTGAGCTTCGATGAGTTCCGTCGCAAAGCCCTGCAGGCGCCGGTCGCTGGCTTCAAGCACCTTCAACCCTTGCGGCAAACCGTTAGCGTCGATCTTGGCGGCGAATTTGACAACGCCATCGAGTTCATCGCAGTGTTTCGGCGTAGAGATCGTGAGGACCTGAGGCAACAGAATGGGTGCAGTAGACTTCGCGCCGGTTGTGGGGATGTCCTGCGCATTCTTTTGGCTGGTGGCCGGCAGGCATGTGAGGACAAGGACAGAAACAAGGGCAAGCTCGTAGCGCATCAGAGGTCTCCGAAGGAGTTAGGAACAAATCTAGCACTGTGGACTTTTCGTCGGCGATCTAGTCTGCGTCAGCGTTCACTTTTGTCAGTGTTGCGCTATGGGCGGTCTACAGACCGCGTCAGGCGCAGTAGTAGCAGCGGAAATCATCGTCGGCAGCCACCAGGATCTTTGGTGTTGCATCCTTGGCGAGGAGCGGCATTTTTGGGACCGGCGGGGTTCCCGTCCCGGGTTGAATTTAGAATGATTTTGAGGACGTTCCTATGAGTAGTTCTTCTGTTTCTGTTTCGTATGTTGAGCCGTGGCTGCGCGGTACCCACGCCGAGGTTCCCGCTGTCGGGCGGGCTGTGCTGCATGCGCTGGATTTGGCGCTGGATGATCTGTCGAAATGGACCAAAGGGCTGACGGACAACCAGATCCATGCCCAGCCGCTTGGACTTACTTCCGTGGCCTTTCATCTGCGTCACATTGCTGGCTCAACGGACCGGCTGCTGACGTATGCGGAGGGGAAGCAACTCAGTGAACAGCAGTTGGCGACCCTGAAAGCAGAGAAGCTTGGGGATGAGACGCTTGCCATGCTGCTGGCTGAGGTTGAGGTTGCCTTCAGCAATGCGGCGGAACGGGTGCGGGTGCTGGCCACGGCTGATCTCGACACGTTTCGCGGGGTGGGGCGGAAACAGTTGCCGACGTCGATAGGCGGGGCGCTGGTTCATGTGGCGGACCATACGCAGCGGCATGTGGGGCAGGTTGTGACTACCTCCAAGGTTTTGAAGGGGTTGCGGCGGTAGCCACCTGCGGTGGGGCAGACGCTCGCGGGAAGCTCGCAGGGGTGCGTACTGGGCCACTCAATTTTAAGTTGTATTTCTCACCGGGCGCAAAAATCCCACACTTCGGTAATTAAAAACAGGCGTAATATGTGCTCATGAAGCGTCTTGTTGCAGTTGCGTTGATGGTCGCGGGGATCGCGGTGCCGGTGTGCGCTCAGCGGGGCGGGGTACGAGGCGGATTCTCTGGCCATGCCTCGGGCGCGCGAGGCGGGTTTGCTGCTTCCGGCCCCAGAGTGGTTTCGGGTTATCGAGGCGTGATGTCCGGCAGAGCGCCGGGGGCTGGTCCGGGGCTGCAGAGGGGTGCTGGCGGCGGTGCAGGAGAGAATGCCGGTGGGCGCGCACCGTATCGCCGGAATTATGAACATCGCAGACCGTACGTGTCGCCTTATGGATCGACGGTGTTCTATGGCGTTTCAGGCTACGGCGCCACGGGGCCTTATATTCTTGACTACCCGGACGGCTACGACTACGACGCTGCATCGACTCCGCTGGAAAACGGTTATCAGGCGCCTGACATGCTGCCACCGTATCCGGAGCAGCCTCCTCAAGCTCAAGGCATGTACCCCCAGGCGGCCGGTATTTACCCCCCACCTGCTGCTGGTTCGCAATTGACGCAGGGGCTTACCAGCGAGGAGGGGGTCACGCTGGTATTCAAGGATGGGCGCGCTCCGGTGCAGATCCATGACTATGTGCTGACGCGGAACACAGTGTATGTATGGGACAGGCATCAACGGGTGATCCCGATCGACCAGATCGATATGGTCGCGACGGCGAAGGCGAATCAGGAAGCCGGGATTGACTTTGAGTTACCCGAGGCAGCCAGGTAGGTGGCCGGAACCGGCGCTTACGTTGCCTGTTCTTCGGTGACGAGCGAGTCTTGGATGTGGCCCATTTTCTCGTGCTTGGTTTTGAGGTAGGCGGCGAAGCTGTCTTGCGGGACGACTTCGGCAGAGACGCGCTCGACTACGGCTATGCCGGCCGATTCGAGTGCGGCGACCTTCTCAGGATTGTTGGTGATCAGGCGAACGGCGGAGACGCCGAGGAGCTTGAGGACTTCGGCGGGAAGCTCGTAGGCGCGGCAGTCGGCAGCAAAGCCGAGTTCGACGTTGGCTTCCACGGTGTCCATGCCGTGGTCCTGGAGCTCGTAGGCTTTCAACTTGGCCATGAGGCCGATACCGCGGCCCTCCTGCTGCTCGTAAAGGAGGATGCCCGCGCCTGCCTGCGCAATGCTGCCGAGCGCCAGTTCCAGTTGCAGGCGGCAATCGCAGCGGAGTGAACCGAAGACGTCGCCGGTGAGGCACTGGGAATGAATGCGTACGAGCGGCGGGGCGGAGTGGATGTCGCCCATGACGAGTGCTACCAGTCCCTCGACGTGCCGGCCTTCGCGCGCGCCGTGTTCGCAGCATGCGCGGGGAGAGTTCAGCAGCCCCTCATAGCCGAGGATGCGGAATTGTCCCCAGCGCGTGGGAAAATCCGCTTCGGCAACCTTGTTGATGCTGACATAACCCATGGATACATTCTACAGGGATCAGGGAATAGGGAACAGGGAACAGGGATCAGGGATCAGGGAATAGGGGATATGGGGCTTCGGACTATACTTGCTGCGATTCAGTGGCAACTCAGGAGACCCCCTTGAAAGAATTTCGTGTTGGAACGCTCTTGCTTTGCGGCCTGCTACTGGCGGTCAGCGCGTCGGCGAAAGAGAAGGTGGCGAAGCTTACTTTTCAGTTCGCCGGGAATACGAGGACTTACTATTCCCTGATACCTGATGGCGACGGCCCGTTGCCGGTGGTTGTGCTGCTGCATGGCTCGGGGAGGAACGGGCTGGTGATGGCAGACTGCTGGAAGGACCTGGCGGCGAAGGAGCATTTCATTGTTGCCGCGCCGGACGCGTGGAACTCGGCAGGCTGGGATACTGGACCGGACTCTGTGGATTTTTTCCACGCCATGATTGAAGACGTGGCGGCAAAACACGCTATCGATCGAAGCCGGATCTACCTATTCGGGCATTCGGCGGGCGCGGCGTTTTCGCTGGTGCTGTCGTTAGTGGATTCGGAATACTACGCTGCTGCGGCAGTCCACGCGGGCGCGCTGCGGCCTGATCAATACAACCTGTTTGACTATGCAGCGCGAAAGATGCCGGTGGCGATCTGGGTTGGAGATCGCGACCCAAACTTTCCGCTGGACCTGGTGAACGCTACAAAGAAGGAATACGAGCGGCATGGGAACGCTTTGCAGCTCTCGATTATTCCCCAGCACGACCATAACTACTATGCGATTTCCGATTCGGTGAACAGGAAGGCCTGGGATTTTTTGAAGCCGTTGCACTGGACGCCTCCGGTTGCTGCGGATGAGCAGTAGTCGCTGACCCTATTAGTTTGTCTGGCCCATGGCGCGATAGAGTGATGGGGTGACCGTAAACCTGATTTGGATTACGCTGCTGGTGAAGCTGGGGGTTTCCGCCTCGGTTGCCAGCGTGTTGGCGCGCGTCACAACCTTCCGGCGGCTGATCTTTGCGGAGAAGCGAAGCCGGCGGCAGACGCTGGCGTTGCTGGCGTTCATCGTGGTGCCGCTGACGCTGGGGGTCTTGATCCGGATCAGGGTTTCGAATTTTCTGGCGGCGGACATCTCATTCGAAACCGTGATTCTGCTGGGGCTGTTGCTGGGACCGGTGTGGGCAATGCTGGGCGGGGCTGTGCTTTCGACGCCCGCGGTGCTTCATCATGAGTACCTGGCGCTGCCGTTCAATATGGCGCTGGGACTGGGTTGGGGGCTGCTTGGACGGTTTGTGGGCAGGGAAGAGATCTGGTCGTTCACGCCATTTATCGACTTGAGTCTCTATCGCTGGGTGCGGCGCAATCTTCGACAGCCACGCATTGATAGGCAGTTCCTGATGCTGTTTTTGATTGTGGCAGCGGAGGCCTGCCGCACATGGCTGAAACACGAGTTTCCGAATCGAATATTTGCGCTTCTGGCACCGCAATGGTGGCTGCAGGTGATGGTGTGGTTGAGTGCTCCAATCGTTGTAGGGATTGCGCTGAAGGTCTGGAATACGCTGCGCGTGGAGTTGAAGCTGGAAGAGCAGAAACGGCTGTTGCTTGAGGCACGGCTGGACGCGCTGCAGCGGCAGATCAATCCGCATTTTCTTTTTAATACGCTGAACTCGATTGCGTCGCTGGTGCGGACGAAGCCAAAGCTCGCCCGCGAGATGACGGTGAAGCTGGCAAACATTCTTCGAGCGTTGTTGAAGGATCATGACACCTATGTTCCGCTGCGCGAGGAGTTGAGTTTTACGGACGACTACCTGGATATTGAGGTGGTGCGATTCGGCGTTGAGAAGCTGCGGGTAGAGAAGGAGATCGATCCGAGGACGCTGGAGATAATGGTGCCGAGCATACTGCTGCAGCCGCTGATTGAGAACAGCATCAAGCATGGGCTCGAGCCGCGTCTGAATGGCGGAACGGTGACGCTGCGCAGCAAACTGGATGGGAACCGCGTGTTGATTGAAGTGGCGGACGATGGAGTGGGCATGAGCAGCCGCCCGGCGTCGGCGTTGCGGCGGACCGGGGCAGGGATTGGCATGAAGAACGTGCAGGAGCGGCTGGAGGTGCTTTACGGTGACCAGGCGAGTTTTACCGTGGTGAGCAACCCGGGGCGGGGCACGCTGGTCTCGATTGAGATTCCGGCCAACCTGCAAGATACTTTCTGAGTGCTGCAAATCAGGCGAATCGATTCGCGGGGTTCTATGTGATCTATATCTGCTGCGCAGCTTTTGAACAACAGCTCAAATGGCTGCGATAACTTCCTTCAGAATTCTTGCGGCGTCCTGAAGCGTCGCGCGTTGTTCCGCCTTCAACCGCGCGATCTGCGTGGCCAGCGCCCGCACACGGCGCTCTCGTCCTTTCATCAACAGGTTCCTGCCCGCCGGTGTAGCGGTGATATGGGTGCTTCGTCCATCCTTTGCATTCCTGCTCCTGGTTACGAGTCCGAGTTCAGCCAGCGCATCCACAATCCGAGTCATTGTCGGCGGGCGCACCTGTTCGGCGGCGGCGAGATCGCCCAGAGTCACCGGTCCGGCGAAGACAATGACTGAGAGCGCGGAAAGCCGCGGAGAATTGAGACCGCTTTGCGAGTCTTCCCTGCGCAGCTTGCGGAGCAGGTGAATGGCCGCGGAATGGATTTCATCGGCAATGATTTGGGAGTCTTCTGAAATTTTGTTTGCCATAGCAGGACAAAGTTATGTTATATCGTTAGGTGACCTAAGTAAATGGAGGACGCGATGACCACCCAAGCCAAGAGCAATGAAACCGCTGTGCATTTCGACAAGATTGGCCAGATCGCCATCACTGTGACCGACCTGGCGCGCTCAAAGGATTTTTATCAGAACACGCTGGGGATGAAGTTCCTGTTCGATGCCGGCAGCATGGCGTTTTTTCTTTGTGGAGAGATTCGCTTTATGATCGGCGTCTCCGGAGAGCCGTTCACACCAGGCGGGACAATTGTGTATTTCAAGGTGGACGATATTCAACGGATGCATGCGTTATTGCTTGAGCAGGAGGTGGTGTTTACGCATGCGCCGCACCTTGTGGCGAGGATGCCGGATCACGATTTGTGGATGGCATTCTTCAATGATCCGGACGGGAACCTGCTTGGCATGCAGTGCGAAGTTCCCCGCGCATGAGGGGCGCTTTCAGTGGCATCGAGTGGCTGAATACGTACCTTATCCCTGCTTGATGTTTGATGGCGCTGCGGCCCGGCTTCTGGATTTTGCGAGAAGCCAACGTTCGTATTCGACCTTGAGTGAGCTTCCGGGTTTGGGGAACGGAGGCTTTTGCCGAGCAACAAACTGTAGCCATTCGTCGTAATCGTTGGCGGTGGCTGCGTCGGCGACTGCGGCGGTCTCGGTGGCGAGGGCTACGGCTTCAGGGGTAAGGATCACTTCTTTCTTCTTGGCGCCTCCGCTGAAGAGCCAATAGCGTTCAAAGATGGCTAGACCCGGAATACACAGAGCAAGGATGTAACGGATTGGGCGAAGAGGGAGCAGCAGATAAATTGGGAGGAAAAGCGCTGAAGCCGAGATGGCAGCGATGAGCGCGGAGCAGAGGTAGACGATGACGAGGCAGGCAACATGGGTGACGATAGTTGAAACGATCGGCAAAGCGAAGCCCTTCTCGCGATCGGCAGTGACTACAAGCCACGCAAGGAAGAGGTGAAATGAGACAAAGATGGACGCTGTGATTGCCAATGTGATGTTTGTTGGCTTAAGCCAGAGAAAGACCAACAATCCAAGAACGTCCGAAACCATGTATGCGAAGATATCCGGGCCTTCCAGACCGAGCCATGCATTCATAACTTTCTCCTTTGTGTGAACTTCACATCGGGTTCAGGTTTTGCCGTAGCGCGCTTCAGGCCGGACTTGCGTTCGAAGTAACCGCGGAACGGTTCCCGGCGCGGGCGAGGAGCCATTGCTCGTATTCTTGCTTCACCGTGGTTCCAGCCTTTACCGATCGCGGATCACGCTTGCTAAGATAGCTGACCCATTCCTCGTATTCTTCCCCGGTGAGTGAATCGACGACCTCGGCGGCGGCGGCGGAAACGGCGGCAGCCTTGGGGTCGACGGCGGCTTCTTCCTTGTCTACAGTCCAGGTGGAAAGCATTCTGCGTTCGGCGAGGGCCAAGCCTACGATACCGAATCGAAGAATAACGAAATACGGGAGAGTGCTGCGCGCCATGATGAAGCCAACAATGAGCGCGAGGACCGTGAGGTGCATCACAATGATCGGAACGATGGACACAGAGTGAACTTTTTTGCGATCGGGGTCAACCACGACCCATGCGAGAAACAGGTGGTAGAAGAGCAGGATGAAAACATAACTCACCCAGGGACCATCCGGCAAAAACGAGGCAAACAAATATGCAATAAGGGCTGAAATCATGAAAGCGAGCAGGTCCTCGCCTTTGACGAGTTTTGTAAAGACCTTCAAAAGCGTCATTATTCCCATAGTTTTCCTCCCAGCTAAGTTTTGAAGCGAATTCAGATGTTTGAATGAAGTCAACAGGATATTCCCATTGATTGCCCCACGAGTCAAGTAACCGATGGGAAAATAAAGGGCTGCGCAGGCGCTATAGGAATGTAGAGCGAAGTCGCGCGTTACTCGCTTGTGGGTGCCCGATGAGCAGGTTCCTTGCGTGCATCGAGCGCAAGGATGGCGTAGCTGGTGGCGGCGTCGCTCATGAACTGGCCGATGTTCGAATTGGGATCGCGCTGTTTGTTGAGCGACCAGGCAGTCCAGGCACCGGTGGTTTTGTCCTGATTGTCGGCGAGCCAATCGAGTCCGCGACTCACGCGAGGATCGGCGACTCCATTCTCTTCAAGCGCAAGAACGACGAGGCCGGTGGCATAGCCATCTGAGCTGTCATGCAGCGGCGTGTTGTCGACTCGCTCCCAGTTTCCGAGGTCCTTCAGGCTCCAGCCGCCGTCTGCGCGCTGGCGGCTGAGCAATTCCGTTGCCAGCTTATCGCGTTGCACGTGTGTAAGGAGGTCTGGGAGGTGGGCTGTGGCCCAAAGAGCGACGGTTTTATTCAGCAGCGGTTGTGCATCGTAATGGCTTTGCAGGTAACCGCGCAGTGCAGCCACATTGGCGGCAATCTTTGGATCTTCGAAGTACCGCAGGGATTTCCCGTTAAGAAAGACTGACAGCTTCTCGTTTTTTGCATATGCTGGGGCCTTGCCCACGGCGACGGCAAACAAGGCGGCTCCGTGATACTCGCTTTCCGGCGATTCCCACGGGGTGTAGTGGAAGTTTTGCCAGACCCATGCGCCGGCTGTCGGGCCGACTTTGGACTGGAGTGCCCAGGCGTTGTCGAAGGCCTGGCGGGTGGTGTCGGTGATACGGCCCTGGCGGTCGTCGTAGCTGGCGAGGATGACGGCGTTCAAGACCGCCTCCGCATTGCGCGACTCGATTTCCTTGCCCTTTCCGTATTGAGCGTCGAGGTAAAAGGGCGCGACGTCTTTCCACATGCGCACGCGCTTCTCAATGCTGTCGAGCATGGCGCGCTCAGCGCCGGAGGGAGCAGGCTCGTGGAGATCCTGCCGCAAGGCCGGGCGCGCCATGCCATAGGGCGCCTGGGTATGGCAGGAGATGCAGAATGTTCCGTGATCCTTATGTGTGCGGTCCCAATCTTGCCACCATTGCTCGCGGCTATCCAGGTAGCGCTCGGCGGCAGCGCGGTCCCAGGCGGGAGTTTCCGCGGCGGCCGGCTTGTCGGCGGCCAGCACGGTATTGGCGGACGGGCAGGAAAGGGTGAGGAACAGAGCGGCAGGCAACGCGGCTACGAAGGTCAGTCCCAACATGGACCGATTTGGCGATTTCGAGAGATTACGCATGGTCAGGACCTCCTTCGATTGAGAATCGAAGCATTGCAAATGCCGGTGCGGCTTAGAATCGGCTGTTATGTCTGAGAGTAACCGAGAAGGTTACCTTTGGGGAATACCAATCTTCAGGAGCGTCAGGGTTGGCCCGAGAAACTGGAGTGTCGCCGCTCGAGGCCAAGTGTCAGCTTTGTAGAATTGGGGCATGGCGCTGCATATCGGGATTGTCGCTTGCTCCGCTGAAGGGGCATCACTGTGCTACCGGACCATTTGTGTGGAAGGCGCGCAGGTGCTGGGGCCGCATGCGCACCCCGAGGTCTCAATGCACACGCACCCGTTGGCCGACTATATGGAAAGCATTTACAAGGGCGATTGGCAAGGAGTAGCCGCGCTGATGCTTTCGTCTGCCAATAAGCTGGCGGCGATTGGAGCCGATTTTCTGATTTGCCCAGACAACACGATCCACCAGGCGATGGGATTTGTGGAGCCTACGTCGCCTTTGCCGTGGATACACATTGCCGAGGCGGTGGCCGAGGAGGCCGTTCGACGGGGCTTTGGTCGGGTCGGCCTGACGGGAACGCGTTGGCTGGTAGATAGCGTAGTGTATCCGGAAAAGCTGGCAGCGCGCGGTTTGGAGTTTGTGAGGCCGACTGCGGCGGAGCGCGATGAGATCAACCGGATCATCATGGATGAGCTGGTCTATGGGGTTTTCAAGCCGGAGTCGCTGCTGAGTTTTCAGCAAGTGATTGGGCGGATGAAAAGGGAGGGCTGCGACGCGGTTGTGTTGGGATGCACGGAGATTCCGCTGATTGTGAATGACGGGAATTCACCTCTTCCGGTGCTGGACTCGACGCGTTTGCTGGCGAGGGCGGCGCTGCGCCGGGCGGTGGGGAGCTTGGCTGTTCCGAATTAGAGCGTCTGCGCGAAGAAGAGCCTTCGCCGTTAATGCCCCCATCGCACAATCAACAGAGATCCGCGCTATTCTCAAATCATGGTCAGATTCACCGTGCTTGCGTCCGGATCGAAGGGCAACTCGTCGGTTGTCACCGGGGGAAGCACGCGCATTCTGGTGGATGCGGGATTGAGCTGCAGGGAACTATTCCGGCGCATGAAGCTGGCCGGCGAGGAGCCGGAGACGCTTGATGCGATTATCATCACGCACGAGCACACGGATCATATTCATGGACTGGCTGTGACGGCGCGGAAACTGGGCATTCCGGTGTACCTGACGGAAGGGACGCACCGGGCATGGATGCGCTGGATCTCGCCACGGCGACAGATGACGTATGCACAGTGGGTGGAGCAGTGCCGGAAGCAGGCTGCGGAGCGGCAGGCGGAAGCTGAGTCTGGGCAATGCGCGCCCGAAGTCGAGGTGGAAGACACAGAGGTTGAAGCTCCTGCTGGCGACCAGGAAGCCGTTCCGGTAGTGGCAGCGAAAGATCCCACTTGGTTACCTGCAGTCCAATATTTTCAGGCAGGTCAGCCGTTTCAAATTGGCGACATTGCGGTTAGCCCGTTCACTATCCCTCACGATGCGGCCGACCCGGTGGGTTTTGTTTTTCGTGCAGAAGGGTTGCGTATGGCTGTGGCCACCGATCTGGGCTATATTCCGCCGAATGTGAAGGCTCAGCTCAAAGGGGTGGATCTTCTTTTGCTCGAGTCAAATCACGACCTGGAGATGCTGCGGGACGGTCCTTATCCGTGGTCGGTGAAGCAGCGGGTTCTGTCGCGGGTGGGGCACTTGTCGAACGAGGCGGCGGCCGACTATCTGGAAAACCAGTACGATGGGCAGGCGACTTACGTGATCCTGGCGCATCTTTCTGAAAGCAATAATCTTCCCGAACTGGCACGGGTTGCGGCGGAGCGGGCATTGAACGGACACGCGAGCCTTTTGGCCAATCGGTTGTTACTTGCGGGGCAACATGAGCCGCTTTCGCCCATTTACTTATAGGTAAAGTAAGTTACAATGGTAAGACACATGGCATCAGACAGTACCGAGCTGTTCGGCGAAGGAAACGCCAGCGAATTGTCATGAAATGGCGCACTTAATTCAATGCAGGTGAATCCACATCGCCAGCAAAGCGTCTAAAGCGTGTAAGCCGTTGTTTGAATTTCGGTTGCGCTCGAAGTGAGCGATTGTACACATCGGTTGAAAAGCAGGTCTTTCCTTATGGCAAGAACGAAGTGCACTGACAGGGTCGTAGGCGCCATTCTGGCAAGTTGGCGTTATGACATCTCCGGGATCTCACCAGAGATGCGCAAAGACTACGAACAGCACTTTGCTGAATGCCCCCACTGTCGCGCCAAACAGCAATTCCATCGCAGTTTGGATGTGACGCTGGCCGTGCTGACTTCGTTGTCAGTGATCTTTTTCCTCTTTGCGCTGGCGGTAATCCGGCACATCAAGCCGCTGGAGCACGTCGCGTTCAATATCTTCGGCCTCGATCTTTTTGACATGTATCATATGCTGGTTTCGGCGGCCGTTGCGGGAATCTGTTTCTCCGTGATCGCTTTCCTGCTGGTACTGACGACCACGCCTGTCCCGTCGTATCTTGGCGGAATTGCGGCGGAGCGCGCGCGTTTGCTGGAAGAACGGCTTCCGGACGCGATCAAATCGCTGCGGCCTCGATAAGCTGGCTGCGTAATTTGCGGTCTTGGCCTACCTTTCCCGATTTCCAAAACTACCAGAGCCAATTCTCCGGGACCCTTCGCGGTTTGCGGGCTTTCTGCGTTGTTTTTTACGTAGGACTCCGAACTGTTTTGCCCGGGAATCGACATGTTCGCCTGGCGGACGTAAGATAAATCGATTCATCATTCATCCGTTAAACGTCTGCGGAATTTGCAGGCGCGGGTGTGCGTGAGAAAGGGCAGGAGGACATGAAGCGGTTCATTTTTGCTTTCATTGTTATTGCATCGCTGTGCGGTTTGGCCGCGCAGGCGCAAACAGGCGGCGCCGGCGGAGAGAAAAAGAAGGTTGGGGAATGGTGGGGTCGGCAGTATTACACCAAACCGCTGAATAGTCCGGACGGGAAGAAGCTGCCGCTCATTGCAGTAAAAGGGAATCGGTTTGTCGATCCTGACGGCAAGACCCTTGTATTTCGCGGCGTCAACATTGCGGATCCGGACAAGATTGAGAGCCAGGGCCACTGGAGCAAGGACTTCTTTGTGAAGGTGAAGGAGACTGGGGCGACCGTGGTGCGCATTCCGGTTCACCCGGCCGCATGGCGCGGACGCGGGACGGCGAGTTACCTTGCTTTGCTTGACCAGGCTGTGCAGTGGTCGACCGATCTGGGGATGTATGTCGATATTGACTGGCATTCGATTGGCAACTTGAAAGAGGGGTTGTTTCAGGATCCGATGTATGAGACGAGCTTGCCGGAGACGCTTAATTTCTGGCGAACGATGGCGGCTCACTACAACGGGAACCATACGGTTGCGTTCTTCGAGTTGTTCAACGAGCCGACGCTGTTTGGCGGGAAACTGGGTTCGATGACGTGGGACGAATGGCGCGGCATCAACGAAGAGATGATTACGCTGATTCGCGCCTACGACAGGGAGACCATTCCGCTGGTTGCGGGGCTCGACTGGGCGTACGACCTTGCGCCCGTTCGTGACAGCCCGGTGAGGGCGGAGGGAATCGGATACGTCACGCATCCTTATCCCAACAAGAGAAAGATGCCATGGGAGGCGAAGTGGGAAGAGGATTTTGGATTTGCTGCTGCGCGCTATCCCATGATCGCGACTGAGATTGGATTCAGCGAGGAGTACGGATCGAAGGCCGACAATGACGAATATGCCAATGACATTACGAAGTATCTGGACTCAAAGGGGATTGGCTGGATTGTGTGGTGTTTCGACCCGGAATGGGGCCCAACGATGTTCAAGTCGTGGGATACGTTTGAGTACACGGGGGCGGGGACGTTTTTCAGCGGGGAGATGAAGGCTAAGGGGAGTGCGCCGGCGCCGCAGGCAGCGAAGTAAAGCGCTTGAAGTGGTCCCAGGTCTCGCTTTTGGGGACCACCGATACGACTTCCAAAGCAAGATGACGATAAGTTCATCTAAATTGACCTGAAATTGCGGACGCAAGGAGCCGATAGAGGATACAGAGGTAACATCCATGAACGTGCCCGCTATCAGTTCCGCCGCCCCGACAGCCAATCTGTCTGAGGTTCAAAAAGCAGCCCCAACGCCTCCTGTATCAAAGTCGACCGCGTCTTCGTATCCGACAGACACGGTTACGTTGAGCGCAGCAGCTCAAGGCGCATCAAAGGCTGGCGACGTTGATCACGACGGGGATTCGCACTAGAGCATTGTCAGGACCAGTGCGGTCCTTTTAAGGGTATTGCCAGACGGCTTTTCCTTCCAATCCTGCGACGAATACTTGTTGCCGGGGGGAGGGGAAAGCCTCTTTTTTTGGCAAAAGTCTGCGGTAATTCCGGGGCCTGCCACAAGCCACAGAGCTGAGGATCCGGAGGCAGTTTCGGGCGAATTCCCTGACTTTCATCTGGCTTTTGGCTGGGGTTTGGAGGCGGTTAGATAGGCCATGGTGTTGCGGGTCGACAACAGGCCCCCTTCCACCATGGGACGAAGACCTTTTTCGAGTTCGAGCTGTTCTGCAGCGTTAAGGTGCGAAGGAAAGATCTCGCGAAGAGTCGGGGTACCGGGACGCGGGGCGATGTCGATGAAGGTGTCCCAGGACATTGCCGCTTCTTTGCGGATATCGATGTGTAACTCGAGGTGGATCTCGATGAATCCCGCCTTCTGAAAATGCGCGATCAAATCCCTCTCAGAGAAGTTTGTGAGAGGACTTCTCTCAATGTCCTCGACCGTGGAGGGGAGCTGTGCCGCTCGACAGCGTTGCAGGTGCCGGATTGACGCAGGTAGGTTAATCTCCGGCTGGGACTTTAGAAGATTGGAAAAGGCGGCAAGGTGCACGGCTTCATCGCGATAGATAGGCTCCGCGATGGACAGGCGACCGCCGGGCTTGAGCGCGCGGTAGAACTCGAGGGCGGCTGCGGCTTTGTCCGCGACATAGACAAGGACCGATCGGGTGGTGAGCACGTCAGCGAACTCGTCGGCAATTCCATTTAGCTGTTCTGCGGATGCCTGAAGAAACTTGCACGACTCCGACACACCCAACTCAACAGCTCGTTGTTTCGCGCGGCTCAGTAGAGGTTCGGAGGGGTCGACGAGAACAGCATGCAGAGAGGTGCCGGCTCGCGCGAAAGCCCCGAAGACGATGAGACCATCCCCCACTCCAACGTCAACGAGAACCATTCCAGATAGCGGCCCCGCTCCGTCAAGCACACGGTCGCGCATGCGGTTCACCTGCTGATTGACTAGCCGCGCATATTCCGGGTCGCCGCCGTCTCTGCGTTTTAGCAGCCACTCAGACCAAGGATCAGTCGAAGGGGGCGGCTCTGGGGGTGTGGTCGTCACATGATTGCTCGCGCATTTATCATGCGCCTTCGCGAAGCAACGGCGCTACTGGAATTGCTTCGCAGCAGTATCCGCAAATGGGCGCGGGCCATTTGTGGATGCAGGCATTCTGTGAGAATGCCTGCGTAAGGTAGATTTCGCGCGGCGAGCTATTGGACTATTTGTGGCTCGTTGCGCCTGTGCTGGCGGCCTTGTTGACGGCTGCAGCGAGTGCCTCGGCGTCTCCGAGATAATAGTTGCCGATCGATTTCAGGTTCTCGTCGAGCTCCTGCACCATGGGCACACCGGTGGGAATGTTGAGATCGACAATCTTGTCATCGGGTATGTCCTGCAGGTACTTGACGAGCGCGCGGAGGCTGTTGCCGTGTGCGGTGATCAGCACCTGCTTGCCCGCCTTGACGCTGGGAGCGATGAGCTCATGCCAGCAGGGCAGGAAGCGATCAACCGTGTCCTTGAGGCATTCGGTCAAGGGGAGCTGTTGCTTCGACAGGTCGTGGTAGCGGCGGTCTTTGCCGGGATAACGTGAATCTGTTTCTTCGAGCGCCGGTGGAGGAATGTCGTAGCTGCGTCGCCAGATCTTTACCTGGTCGTCTCCATACTTCGCAGCTGTTTCAGCCTTATTGAGGCCTTGCAGCGCGCCATAATGCCGTTCGTTCAGACGCCAGTCGCGCTCGACGGGAACCCACAACAGGTCCATCTCATCCATAGCGATCCATAGGGTGCGAATGGCACGCTTGAGCACTGACGTGTAGGCGAGATCGAAGGAGAAGCCTGCTTCCTTCATCAGGACGCCGGCCTGTTTGGCCTCTTCTTTGCCCTTATCCGAGAGTTCAACATCGGTCCAGCCGGTGAACAGGTTTTCTTTATTCCAGACGCTTTCTCCATGGCGGAGCAGAACGACTTTATACATTTGAATTCTCTCTTTCCTGGGTGCAGGTTTTGTAGAAGCAGAATGGATGCGTAACGGCCGGGCGGAATGCGCAGCTCTTCAATTGCACAGGGCATTCCAGTGGATGGAATGCCCTGCGGGTTTCAAGGACACAGCCTGGCTTAGTCCTCGTAGTTGAGGCTTTCAAGGCCGAGAAACACCGCGCCGGCACCGAGTTCTTCTTCGATGCGGAGCAATTGGTTGTACTTGGCGATGCGGTCTGTACGGCTGACGGAACCGGTCTTGATCTGGCCCACGCCGGTGGCCACGGCCAGGTCGGCAATGAAGGTGTCTTCGGATTCGCCGGAGCGATGCGACATGACGGATGTATACCCGTAACGGCGGCCCAGTTCGATGGCTTCGAGCGTCTCGGTCAGCGTACCGATCTGGTTGACCTTGATGAGGATGGAGTTGGCAACGCCCTCTTCAATGCCGCGCTGCAGGCGCTTGACGTTGGTGACGAACAGGTCGTCGCCGACGAGTTGAATGCGGCTTCCCATTCTGTCTGTCAGCAGTTTCCAGCCGGCCCAATCGTCCTCGGCCAGGCCGTCTTCGAGCGAAACGATCGGATACTGGCGGCTCCAGTTATCCCAGAAGCTCACCATCTCTTCGCTGGTCAGTTCGCGCTTGTCGCTCTTTTTGAAGACGTACCGCTGCTTTTCCTTGTCGTAAAACTCGCTGGAGGCGGGATCCAGAGCAATGGCGATCTGTTCGCCGGGCTTGTAGCCGGCCAATTCGATGGCTTCGAGGATGAGCTCGATGGCTTCGGCGTTTGACTTCAGAGAAGGGGCAAAGCCGCCTTCGTCGCCGACCGCGGTGTTGTAGCCCTTCTTTTTGAGCACGCCTTTGAGGGTGTGGAAGGTTTCAGCGGACCAGCGGAGCGCGTCACTGAAGCGCTCGGCGCCTACCGGCATGATCATGAATTCCTGAAAGTCCACATTGCTGTCGGCATGGGCTCCGCCGTTGAGGACGTTCAACATAGGAGTAGGCAGAATGCAGGCGTTCACGCCACCGAGATACCGATAAAGCGGGATCTCTAGAGTCTGAGCGACGGCACGCGCGGCGGCCAGCGAGACGGCAAGGATGGCGTTAGCTCCCAGCTTGCTCTTGTTGGGCGTTCCATCAAGCGCAATCATGGTCTGGTCGATGAGCCGTTGATTTGCGGCATCGAGGCCTTCGAGTTCGGGCGCGATGACGGTTTCCACGTTTTCAACTGCCTGGAGAACACCTTTGCCCATGTAGTGGCTCTTGTCGCCATCGCGCAGTTCCACGGCTTCATGTTCGCCGGTGGACGCCCCGGAGGGCACAATGGCGCGGCCTAATGCGCCGCTTTCAAGGATTACGTCAGCTTCCACGGTTGGATTGCCACGCGAGTCAAGAACTTCGCGGGCACGGATTGCAACAATCTCAGTCATATCGCTCCTCATGATGCGGTGCATTAGCCGGTCGTTCAATTTGGGACGGCGGTCGACAGCAAGAGCTTCTCCGGCGGCGCTGTGAATCGTTTCCAGAAGCTGATGCATACTCAAAAATCCCTTTCCGTCCAAAGCTTCAAAAAATGGGGATGTACCGTACGGATTCTAGCAAACTAAGGGGCGTCGTACTGTGTACCGGCGGTCACAGCGCGCGGCAGGTTTGTGCAGCTGAGGGCGTTTAATTTACGAGATTGAACAAAATTGCTACTAACCTTCCTGAGCGGGTGGCGTCGAATGAGGTTAGTCCCCGCGCGAAATCCCCATTTACCGGTATGGGCAGGAAGTGGTAGAAGAGGCAGAAGCGATAGACGCCGACTTACCACGGCTTACCCCAAATGCGTTACGGTCCCTTCTTCAAAACGAAGTTCAAGGAGCAACGTATGCACCGTCTTCCCTGCATTCTCCGCCTTGCAATCTGCCTCCCACTCTGTGTTCCTGTGTTTTCACAGAACGCGCCTGCGCCGGAGACAGAGACTCCTGTAACCACCCTGAAGTTGAACGTACGGACCGTTCTTGTGGACGTGGTGGTGACGGACAAGGACAATCGAGCTGTGCCGGGACTGCGGAAGGAAGATTTCCAGGTGGTGGAGGATGGGAAGTCGCAGACTATCTCATTCTTTGAGCCAAGTTTTGCGGCGGATCCTGGAACTGCGAAGAATGCGGCAGGTGCGCCGCTTCCGGTGAACACATTCAGCAACATTCCACCCGTGCCCGCGAATAACTCTGTGAACGTGTTACTGATGGATGGATTGAACACTCAACTCGCGGATCAGGCGAATGTCCACAAGCAGATGGTGAAATATCTGGCGAATATTCCTCCCGGCATTCGCATTGGCGTGTTTCTGTTGAGCGAGCGGTTGCGGATCATTCAGGGATTTACGCAGGATTCCGGGCTTTTGCGTTCGTCTATCGCCAAGTTTGCGGCTCGTCCGAATACCTCCGCGCTGCTTCCCACAACTTCTTCGACAGCCGCGCTGGACTCGCCGGTGAATCTTGAGTTGCGGCAGGCGGCGAGCTCCGGGGACCCGGATACGGCGGCGATGGCCGCAGGGCTGCAGGAGTTTCAGGATCAGCAAGGCTTTTTTGAAACCAACGAGCGAACGGTGATGACACTGGATTCGCTGCAGCAGATTGCCCGCTACCTGACCGGTGTTCCGGGAAGGAAAAACCTGATCTGGTTTGTTGGCGCTATACCGCAGTGCCTGGCCGCAATGACCAGCGAGTCAGAGCTAATCGCTGCCGGTTGCCCCTACGAAGAGAAATACGCCAAGACGATGGATATGCTTGCCGACGCAAGAGTCTCGGTTTACCCGATTGACGCGAGCGGCCTTGCAACCGACTCGCTGGTCGACGCGGAAGGTCCTCCTGCGACCTCGGATCTGGGAGTGGCGGGAACGAGTGCGACTGCTCCAAACATGGCTACGCAACCATCAACTGCTCCGTTTCAACAGCTGAATTCATCCCAAACCGCCTCTCTGCAATCCGGCTATCAGCAGCGCGCACTGGCCCACCTGCAGATGGATCAATTGGCGAAGCTGACGGGTGGCAGCGCGGTTTATGAGAACAATGGACTGAAGGTGGGGCTGACAAAAGCTATTGATAACGGGTCGCGCTATTACACGCTTGCGTATACGCCTACCAACCGCGAGGAAGTGGGGAAAGAGCGGAAAATCGAGATTCGCGCCGCTTCTGGAAGTTACAAGCTCGCGTATCGCCGGAGCTACTTTGAAGACGATCCCCAGGATAAGAAGGATAAGAAGTTTGCCGGCAACACGCCCGGTGCAGACCCGCTGCGGCCGTTGATGGATCGCGGAATGCCCAATTTCACGGAGCTCCGGTACAAAATGCGCGTCGCGCCCGCCGATCCTCAACCTGCGCCGGATGCGGCCCATGCCGGCGACAATGCCCAGTTGAAAGCGCCGGCAACGCGCTATACGGTGAATTTCTGGCTGGCCCCCGATGGTCTGAGTTTGATTCCAGGACCAGATGGGGTTCGCAGGGGAACGATCGAGGTGGCGCTGGTGGCCTATAACCACGATGGGAAGCCGTTGAACTGGCAGGCGCGGTCGATCGGACTTTCCATTCGCCCCGATCAGGAAGAAGCGGTGAAGGCTTCCGGGATACCGTTCCATTTCGATCTGGACGCGCCGCCGGGCGATGTCCACCTGCGAACCGGCATCTGCGATCCGTCTTCGAGCAAGACGGGCACGTTGGAGATCCCGCTGCGAACTGTGCTGCTGGCGGAAAAATAGCGACAGGAAGAATGTGCTCGAGAGCTCGGGCTGCAAGCCGGCCGTTGCCTGATTTGATTCGTGCCGCGGGCGGCACCTCTGTGTCCGGTGCGGACGCAATGCTCACTAAAAACACGCTAGGCTGAATTTGGGTAACTTTCCCTGGACGTGGCCGCCGTCGCGTGCTGATGTTGCGGGTGCGCAACTATCGGTCGCCGGCGGGGTTTCCCGTCATAAGGGTTTTTGCGCCCGCCGAAGGAGAATTGGATGAGCCGGCATGTTTTCGCATTGACGCTGTTCGCCGTGGCTTCCGCCGCTTTAGGAGCGCAGGAAGCAAGTCAGACAAGCCCCTATCAGGGCACCTCGAATCCGCCATCCGACGACACGATCACGGTGACATCGACGCCGCCGGCAAAGCCGCCGGCAGGGAAGCCTTTGAGGGCTCCTGTCGCAGCAACTGCTCCCGTTGTGACAGTGCAGACACAGGTGGCGCCCGAGAATGCCCCGCAGTCCGATCCAGACGCAGTTGCAGACCCCAATGCAGCTCCTGTACCTGTTCCGGCGCAGCCTGCTGCCGTTGTGGCGGCGCCCACGCCTGTCTTGAGTGCGCGTGGTCCGGCGGGCGATCCAGACGGGGACATGGTGCACCCTGCGCCGCTTGGACCTGGGCAGCTTGGCGAAGGCACCAGCATTCGCGTGGCGCTGCTTGACCGGCTCTCCACCTATGACAGCGAGAAGGGACAGCCATTCCGCAGCAAGGTGGCCTCCGATGTGTATCAGGGAGACAATGTTGTGATTCCTGCCGGAGCGGAGATTGATGGCAGGGTAGTTGAGGTATCGAGCGGGCACCTGGGGGGACACGGCTCGATGCGGCTGCGGCCGGAAATGGTAATTCTGGCCAACGGCACACATTTGGAGATCCATGGTGAGGTTACTGGGACGCCGGGCTCCCGGACACGCGTGGGGTCGGAAGGTACGATTATCCCCGGTTCGCGTGTGAAGCGGGATGGACTTGAATATGGCGGGGCGGTGGGCACCGGCGTGGTTGTGGGTGCGGTTGTGGCCGGACCCGTCGGGGCAGTGACGGGCGGAGCGATTGGCGCGGGGGCTGTAACAGCCCACCTGCTGATTAATCATCCGCAGGCGACTTTGGAGCCGGGAGCCATTCTGCAGTTCACGCTGACGGACACGCTGAGCCTGACCCCGGCAATTGCGCCGGGGAACTAAGACGGGTTAGCCGCGTCGCCTGCTAAACTCCCGTTGCGGGAGGCGACTGCAGGTGGCGGAGATTCAGACAATAGGCATAGTGGGCGCGGGGACCATGGGCTCCGGCATTGCCCATGTGTTTGCGCGGGCCGGCTTTCAGGTTCTGTTGTGCGACGTGGATCAGCGGTTCCTGGATAGGGCGGTCGGGCAGATTCGGGCCAACCTTGGCCGGGAGGCTGCAAAAGGCAAGCTGGCCGAGACCGATGTTGAGCCGGTGCTGGCGCGCATTCGCACCACTGTGGATCGCGATATGCTGAGCGCCGCGGAGTTCGTGGTGGAAGCGGCTTCCGAGCGGTTTGAGGTGAAGGCAGAGATTTTTCGGGCGCTGGACCGCATTCTACCGGCGGGCGCGATTCTGGCTACCAATACTTCTTCCATTTCCATTACCAAGATCGCCGCTCAAACGCTGCGGCCGACGCAAGTTATCGGCATGCACTTCTTCAATCCAGTGCCGGTGATGACGCTGGTGGAAGTGGTGCGCGGGATGGCTACCTCCGACGAGACTTTTGAGGCGGTGCGCGCGCTGGCTTTGAAGCTGGGAAAGGTACCTGTCGCGGTGAACGATGCGCCGGGATTCGTGTCCAACAGGGTATTGATGCCGCTGATCAACGAGGCCGCTTATGCCGTAATGGAGGGTGTCGCAACACCGGAGGCGGTGGACCAGGTTTTCAAGCTGGGGATGGCGCACCCGATGGGGCCGTTGACGCTGGCGGATTTTATCGGGCTGGATGTGTGCGTGGATATTCTGCGCGTGCTGCAGGAGGGGTTTGGTGATCCCAAGTATAGCCCGTGTCCGCTGCTGGTGCGGATGGTGGATGCGGGGTGGTTGGGTAGGAAATCGGGGCGGGGGTTTTATTCCTATGGAAAGTAGGAATTTGACTGACAATTACGCTAAGCAGTCCCAAATTCCTTACCAGAAGTAAGGAATGAGTTATGATTGTAGTTGCGGAGGATCCGATGGCTACAGCGGCAGTCACTTCAAAAGGGCAAATCACGATCCCGATCGAGGTTCGCGAAGACCTGGGCTTGAGAGCCCATGATCGGGTTGAGTTCGTCAAGATGGAAGACGGCAAGTACTTCATCCGGCCCAAGAAGGGATCCATCATGAACCTGCGTGGCATCTGCAAGTGGACGGGAAAGCCTGTCTCCATTGCAGAAATGGATGAAGCGATTGCCGCGCACGTGGTGGAAGATTGGGCGCGATTTGAGAGGCAGCGAAGCGAGTGATTGGGATCGACACCAACATCCTGGTTCGTCTGGCGATTCAGGATGATCCGATTCAATGCGCCAAGGTGGACTTGCTTCTAGCCAGCCTGTCGAGGCAGGAAGTTGGTTTTATTTCGCTGGTTACACTGATTGAGTCGGTGTGGGTATTGGGAAAAGTTTACAACAGACCCAAGTCCGAAATTGCCGGCTTCGTCCAGGGGTTATTGGACGCCCCGGAATTGACGATGGAAGGGGCTGAGGCGGTGAGTCAGGCACTGCAACGCTTCAAAGCTTCGACGGCCGGCTTTGCTGATTGCCTGATTGAACGGTCAGGAGCGCTCGCGGGATGCAGGGAAACGGTCACGTTCGATCAGGATGCGTCCAAATTTGCAGGGATGAGGTTGATCTAACTCGAATCGCGACGGAACCGAACCACCGACCGACGCGTATCACTCTCCAAGGGCAACTCTCTTCGTCCAATATCCATGCAGGCATTCTCAGACACTCTCGGGCAGGTGTTCCGCGCCATTCTGGCCAACAAGCTGCGCAGCTTCCTGACCATGTTCGGGATTGCCTGGGGCGTTGGCTCGCTGCTGGTGCTGGTGGGCCTGGGTGAAGGCTTCCGCTCTGGCCAGCATAAGCAGCTTGCGACCTTCGGAAACGACCTGGTGATGATGTGGAATGGAACCATTCCCGCACTCGCCAACCAGCACACGGGCATGCGTCCCTACCAGTTCACGCCGGGCGACGAAGCGGCTCTCCGCACGCTGCCCCAACTGCGCGCCGTTACCGGCTTTCTGCAGCGCAGCGATTTGTACGAAGTCAGCGCCTATGCCAATTCTTCCGGGCAGGTGATGGGCGTGGAGCCGAATTATTCGGACATCCGCTTTGTCCCGCTCGCCGAAGGGCGTTTTATTGATGCAAAGGATCTGGCGGACCGGCGCAGGGTGGTGGTGCTGGGGTTCAAGAGCGCGACGATCCTGTTTCCCGGCCATCCCATGCTGGGAGAGACAATCAATATCAACGACGTCAGCTTCACGGTCGTGGGCCGGGTCGAGTCCATCAGCCGCGGCAACAATGACGGCGACAATCAAAAGGTATATATCCCGGTATCGACGATGCAGGAACTGTTCGCCATGAAGGGCGACAATGTTCCTCACGATGCGCTGAGTTCCATCCAATACCAGCCCGCGACGAAGGGCGATTCGACTGCCGCTGTTCCTGCGGTTCATCGCGTAATTGCCGAGCGGCATGGCTTCGACCCATCGCTCAAAGATGCATTCGAAGAGTGGGACACGATCCAGGAAGAGCACATGATTAGCGCCATCTTTAACGCCATGGATATTTTTCTGGGCGGCGTAGGGATTGTGACCTTGGCTCTGGGCGCGGTGGGAATTATCAACATCATGCTCGTCTCGGTGACGGAGCGGACGCGGGAGATTGGGCTACTGAAAGCGATTGGCGCGACGAAGAGCAGCATCCTGGCACAGTTTTTCTGGGAGGGCCTGCTGCTGACGGCAGTGAGCGGCATTATTGGGATTGTTGTTTCCGGCGGAGGCATGTGGGTTCTGCAGCAACTGCTGACGGGCAAGGTGCCGGGATTTGATCCGCCGCGGCTGGTGCCGTGGTCGGCGGCGCTGGCGCTTGGCTGCCTGGTGTTGTGCGGCGTAGTTGCGGGGCTGTACCCGGCGAGCAAGGCGGCGGCGATGGATCCGATTGAGGCGCTGCGGAGAGAGTGAGAAAGCAGTGGTTAGTGAATAGTGGTTAGTTAAGCCCGCAGGCCGTACTCTTAACAAGATTGCCGAATTTCAACATTCGAATAGTTCTTCCTGGCTTTCACTCACATGTAGTTTCGGCCATGAGGATGAAAACTAACCACTAACCACTATTCACTGTCCACTGGGAGGAACGACCGTGCTTAAGGACATTCTGGGACAGGCCTGGGAGGCGATGGTCTATAACCGGCGCCGCACCGCCATCACCATGGTTGGCATGGCCTGGGGCATTGCGACAGTCGTGCTGCTGGTTGCCTATGGCGCCGGATTCAGCAATGCCGTTGAGACGATCTTTTCGAAATTTGGAACCAATACGATCATCTTCTGGGGTGGACGAACCAGCGAGCAGGCTGGCGGGGACAAGGCAGGAGCGAGAGTGCAGTTTACTCTGGACGACGTGGATCGCGTATCCAATAGCCTCCCCGAAATTCTGCATATTTCGCCCATGTCGTCAAAGAGCCTTCCGGTGCAAAACGACATGCATCTTTACACCTGGAACGTGAATGGGGTGCGGCCCCAATACCAGGAGATATGGAAGCTCAATCTTGAGCAGGGGCGTTTCTTTTCAGGTGCAGAGGACGAGCAACGCGCGCATGTCTGCATTCTGGGGTCGGAGAACAAGACCAAGCTTTTCAGTGGCGCCTGGGCACTTGGGGAAACGATTCGCCTGAACGGAGAAGCCTTCACCGTGATTGGCGTGATGAAGGCCAAGATGCAGGAGGGCGATAACGACGACAGCAATCGGAACATCTATATTCCCTTCAATACCAGCAGCGATTTTATCGACACAAAATATTTGGATAGCATCTGGCTCGATTATCGAGGCGACAACGAGATGGTGGAGAAGGCGCTTCGCGAAACCATGGCCGGGGCTCATCACTTCCGGCCATCGGACCACCGCGCGATGGGCGTTGCCAACCTGATGTCGCAGGTGAAGGTCTTCCGGTTGCTGTCGATTGCTCTTTCGATTCTGTTGACGCTGGTGGGGGCGCTGACACTGGGCATCGCCGGTATCGGATTGATGAACATCATGCTGGTGGCAGTGCAGCAGAGGACCCGTGAGATCGGCATTGAGAAGGCGCTTGGCGCGCGGCGGCACCATATTCTCATCCAGTTTCTGGCCGAGGCTCTGGCGATTACCGTTGTGGGTGGAGGGGCCGGGATTGCGCTGGCCTATCTTGTATCCGCACTGGTGGGACGGATCACGTTTTACAGCGCGCTGGCGAAGAATGCCGAGAGCGCTGACATACGGCTGATTATTTCGCCCGGATCGGTGTTGGTGGCGACCGTAATCCTGATTATTACGGGGCTGGTTAGTGGGATGATTCCTGCTATACGAGCGGCGAACCTGGATCCGATTGAGGCATTGCGGTACGAGTAGCGCAGGGAACAGGGATCAGGGAATAGGGAACAGAAAACCCGAACTGCGGGACTGCGCGACGCTTCTAAACCGGCGGGAGGGAGTCCACTACGGGGACGCCCTGGGGCGGGGTGAAGTGGAAGGTCTCTGAGGGGATGGGGGCGTTGGGGGCTTCGCCGGTGAACGTAAAGTGTGTGAGCGCGCCGTCGGCTTCTTCGATTTCGATGGCGGTGATGGTTCCTTCAGCAGTAATGGTTAGCGTTAGCCGCGAGAGTCGGTTTTCCTGGCCTTTGGGCACTCCCGTCAAAGTGAACTGTCCATTCGCGGCTGTGGCTAGCGTCAAGCCGTTCATTTCCTTTTCAAGCTCAGTGTGACCCAGCAGGAAACGTAAGGGCGAGCGCAGATCGTCCAGTTGTTTGGATGGGATGCGCTGGACCTGCGAATCGCCGCGGGCGTAGAACCAGGCGTATTTGCCGTCGAGAAGGAACAGCTTGCCGGGGGGATTACTGTACTCCCACTTCATGCGGCCCGGCTTGGACAGCAGGAGCTTGCCGCTTTCGGTGCGGTCGATGCCCATGCCCTTATAGGTTTCGGCGAATCCGGCTGTGAGGGAATGAAGCTGGTTGTAGTGGCGGTCGACGCGTTGAGCGAGCTCATGCGCGTTGACCGCTGGCCCCTGTCCAAGGCCTGTGAGGGCGGAGGGCAAGGCCAGGGTCAGGCACAAGTGGCTCAGGAGTTGGGTCAGCCTCATTGGCCCAGAGGCTGAACGCAGTTGCTGGCGCCTGCCGGGTCAAATTTGATGGCGCCGGACTGATCGCTGCAGTAGCCCCAGTCACCGGATTTTCCCACCGTCTGCGGGACCGCTGTGACCACGTAGCTGTTGTACCGATCTGTGCTGTTCACGGTCACCTTGTCTTTGCAGGTGATTGCGAAGATATAGCCGGACTTAAACCCTGAGGTCAGGTCGCCTTGCAGGATCTGCGCGCCCGTTGGCGAGGGGGCGCCGGAGTTGGGTTCACCGCCGAGGGCAGGCAGTGTGCAGGCGAACCCGTTGGACGGATAGCTGGAGGAATACTGGATCTCGGCCTGCTGGATGGCCCGAACGGATTGGACCGCCGAGAGTTGGTTGGCCTTCTTGGTGAGGCTGCCGACGGTAGGAATCGCGATCAGCATGAGAATGGCGATGATGGCCATGACGATGAGCAGTTCCATCAGCGTGAAGCCATTGGCGGGCTTTGTGCCGCCGCGCTGGCGGTCCATACCAACTTCCAGTTTGTTTCTCTGTGCGCCACTATGACCGCGCCCGATCAAGATCATGCAATCCATGGGAGTCCCGTGCCTCGTGGAGTGGGCTTAAATCGCTCGGCCCGTCCGTGAAAATCCTACAACTTATGGACGCGGAAGGGAAACTGAACGTTCGAAGAGCAATTAGCTTTTTTGGCTTGCGCCCCAGAACTCATTGTACGAGAGTTTCGGGCCAAGCTTACCAAGGCTTCGGACGCGGGGGGATTCCCGGCTGGGTACGGGGATAGTTGTGTCACTCGGGAGAGTGTCACATGCCGTCCGCCACTTTTGCGATCAGGAGCGAATATGGTTCTATGATCTGCAATCGCATGGAGCCGTTTCTTTTCGTCGTATTCGCCGTCTTCGTCGCTTCTGCAAACTCGTTCGCCCAGACCGAAATGGTTCCACCGGCCCATGAGATTGAGGCTCCTTCGACTTCAACCTGGCCAACCATACTCGCAGAACAGTACTCCGGCCCAATCGAAATCATCACCTTCGCTCAGCCTGGCGTTCGTCACAAATGCCACGCAAGGACTATCGGGCCTGACTCGCTAACATGCGGCCGTGGCCGAAAAGCTGTTGTTTATTCACGCGACGATATCGCCGTTATCGTTAGTCCGCCCGACCACCGGGGCAGGCACGCCGCGGTCATGGAATTCGCTGTAAGCGCGGCGAGCCTCGCTGGCTCTTTCTTTGTTCCGATTGAGGGTGTTGCGATCGCGCTGCGCGTTGCAAGCGGAATTTTATTGTGGAGTGGTTGGTGTGATGCAACCGACCATATTGTGGGCGACGTTTTCGGAAACCTCGATCACGATGGTGACATCCTCCTATACCGCAGCCCGGGTGCTCCTCTCACTGTCGAACTGAGGTAGTCGGAGGCAAGAGGTTGAGGAGTGGCTCCCAATTTTCACTTTCTCTCAACACATCAGCCGGTCGCGCTTCAGTTTTACGCCGTCGAGGCGGCCGAGGAGAGTTACCGCAATGCGCTCGGGGTCGAAGAGGTGCTGGGCCATAGCCTGGACCTGCGCTGCTTCCACTTCGTTGATGCGGGCGATGACCTCGTCCACGCTGAAGAACTGCTGGAAGTACATTTCCTGACGGGCGAGGTTGGCCATGCGTGCGTTCGAGCTTTCGAGACCGAGCAGGATGTTGCCTTTTACCTGGTCCTTGGCGCGGGTCAGTTCCTCGGCAGTTAACGGCTCCTGTTTGAGCTTGCGAAACTCGGCAAGGATCAGGTCGACCACTTCAATGGCCTTGCTGGCGGAGGTGCCGGCGTAGATGCAAAGGGTCCCGGTGTCGCGGTAGGGGCTGAGGTCAGAGTAGATGGAGTAGACCATGCCGCGGTCTTCGCGAATGGTCTGGAAGAGGCGCGAGCTCATTCCGCCGCCCAGGATTGTGTTCAAAATGATGGTGGTGTAGCGGTTCTCGTCGGTGATGGGCGGAGCCGGTACGCCGAGGCAGATCTGGACCTGCTCGAGGGATTTTTTGTTGCGCATGACGACACGCGCGGTGGCTTCGGGGGCGGGGAGCTCGTGGAGTGTGGCTCCGCCAGCGAGACCGGAGAACTTGCCAACGACGGCTTCGACGAACTGGTCGTGGTCCAGATTGCCGGCGGCGGAGAAGACCATGTTGCCGCCGTGGAACCGGTCGTTGTGGTAGTCGAAGAGGCTCTTCTGGTCGAGGCCGGCCACCGTTTTTGTGGTGCCGAGAATGGGCCAGCCCAGGGGATGATCTTTCCAGAAGCTCTGCGTGAAGAGCTCGTGGACGAGGACATCGGGGTTATCTTCGTCGATTTTGATCTCTTCGAGAATGACGCCCCGTTCGCGCTCGATGTCGGGCGCGGCGAAGACGGGGTTCAGGACGAGGTCGCTGAGAACGTCGAGGGCGATGGGGACGTGGTCGGAGAGGGACTTGACGTTGAAGCAGATGGTCTCTTTGCCGGTGAAGGCGTCGAGATTGCCGCCGATGGAGTCCATCTCGCGGGCAATGAGTTGTGCGGTGCGGGAGCGGGTTCCCTTGAAGAGCATGTGCTCGACGAAGTGGGAGATGCCGTTGGTTTCTGCGGGCTCGCAGCGGGAGCCGGACTTGATCCAGACACCCATGGCGACGGAGCGGAGGTGTTCCATGCGCTCGGTTAAGACGGTGAGGCCGTTCGGCAAGACGGTGCGGCGAAGATTTCTCTCAGTATTTGTCATCATTCAGTCAGATTCGATTGTAGGGGATTTGGGCTCGGTGGGAGTCCAAGACTGCAGTGAGCGGGGAAATGCCTTATGCTGGGCCAAGCCGTGAACGGGGAAACCAAACTCGTATCGTTAGACGCCGGCGGGGCTTCTGCTGGAAGCCTGACTGCGCTTTTTGGTTTGGACGCCGAGGCGCTGAGTGCGCGGATGGTTGCGATTGGCGAGCCGGGATGGCGTGGGAAGCAGTTGGCCGATGCTGTTTATCGTCAGCGAGTCACAGATGTTTCCGCAATCACCACATTACCCAAGCCGCTGCGCGAAAAGCTGACCGGCGCGGGCTGGAGGGTGGATCGGCCGGCGATTGGCCAGGTGTTCACGTCCGTGGATGGGACGGAGCGCTACCTGGTGAAGGCGGGCACGGAAACCGTGGAGACAGTGTGGATGCCCGAGGGGGATGACGGCGAGGCCGGCGACGGAACAGAGGGAGATGCCGGCGGCGACGGGGAGACCGAGAGACGAAGGCATCGGGCGACGATCTGCGTCTCAAGCCAGGTGGGGTGTGCGGTGAATTGCCAGTTCTGCCTGACCGCCAAGCTCGGATTGCAGCGCAATCTGACTGCCGGCGAAATTGCAGGGCAGGTTGTTTCCGTGCTTGAGCGGCATGCGGTTGAAGTGGGGCGGGAGCGGGTGAACCTGGTGTTTATGGGGATGGGTGAGCCGTTTCTGAATTACGACAATTTCATGGCTGCGGTTCGCTTGCTGGTGAGGGAAGTGGGCCTAAGCCCGCAGCGGATGACGGTGTCGACTTCGGGGATCGTGCCGGGGATCGAAAGATTTGCACAGGAGCCGACGGAGTTTCGGCCGAAATTAGCTATCAGTTTGAATGCTCCGAATGATGTTATTCGTCAAGAGCTTATGCCGATAAACCGCAAGTGGAACATTGAGTCCGTTATGGATGCTGTGCGGTTGGTAAAACTGAGGCCCAAGGAAAGAATCACGTTTGAGTATGTGCTGCTGGGAGGGGTGACGGACCAGCCCAAGCATGCCGCGGAAGTTGCCCGACTGGTGCGGCGCACCGGATTACCGGCGAAGGTGAACCTGATCGCCTGGAACCCGGGGCCGGGGATTGCTTACACGATGCCACAGGCCGAAGCAGTGGATGGATTCAAGCGGGCGCTGGTGGCTGCAGGCGTGCCGGTGTATCTGCGCAGGCCGCGGGGGCGGGATATCTATGCTGCTTGCGGGCAGTTGAAGCGGACGGTGGAGGTGTAGCTCTTGTACATGGATCCGGAAATAGAAAACTCCCGCCGTCCCAGAGTTTCCGGGGAAGGCAGGAGTTTTTGAAAAGGCATTAAGGTTAGCTATCTAACACATTGAAAAATAAATTACTTGTCTGCCGGCATCGGCAGGGGTTTCACGCTTCCGCAGTCGGGCCCCTTGTAGACGGATTCGGACTCGGTTGTCCACTCGACCGGCTTGGTATTCGGCCCCATCGTCAATGTTCCTGTGAAGTGAACCTTGCCCTTGGCGTGGTCGGGGATTGGCCAGTTCGACTCCATGGTGCCGGTGCCGTTCATTTGGCCGGAGCAGACCATGGTCGCGGTCATGCCGGTGAGGTGCAGCGACACGTTGGTGACCTGGCAGTTGCCGCGCGACGTACCTGGTACGGGCGCGCCATACTTGTCGATCATGGCTTGCGTGAGGCAAACCTGCGACGTGTGTGGGCCGCCTCCAAAGGGCGATCCGGCGGGCGCCTGCATTCCCGGGGGCAAGGGGGATTGCTGCCAGGTCATCGAGGAGGTTATCTCCCATAGGCCGGGCTTTCTGGTTCCTTGCGCCGAAGCGCTTACGGACAGCGCGATCAGGCAACAACCTAACGTGATCAAGGTTCGGGTCGAGCGCATTATTCCTCCTGGTTGATTGCGCGGGTACCAGCCCGCGCCGCTTTACTTTACTTCAACGCGGGAGGGCCGGGGAAGGAAAATCTGATCAGGCTCGCTCGGCCATAGCAACCCGTCCCAAAGCGAGGAGGGCCCCCGTAACACGGCCCGCAGCATGGCGAACTACATTTTCCTCGCTCGCGAAGTCCCCGGCAATGCAGCGGACCCCCAGAGCTTCAATCCGCTCGATATCGGGAATGATCGGCGATGAACCTGTAGCTGCATAGCGCGCAAGCGTATCCGAAGAAAACGGGGCGGTGTTTACCAGAGCGCAATCGAAGATGGGCGCACGGGTGTGCTCATAAATCCGCTCAATATGCTCTGAAGCGGTGAGGCCGAGGCTCTCATTTGCCTGGGTCATCAAATTGCAGACGTAGACACGGAGGGCCTTGGCATTGGCCAGGGCAGCAGGGATGCCTTCGACCAGGACGTTGGTGATCAGCGAGGTGTAGAGGGACCCCGGGCCCACGGTGATGAGATCTGCCCGTTGGATTGCTTCCAGGGTTTCCGGAAGCGGGGCAGGGTTGGGCGGGTCGAGCTTCAATTCGGCAATTCGGCTCCTGCTGGCCGTGATGTTGGTTTCGCCCCTCACTTCCGAACCGTCAACCATTTGTGCGACCAGCGTGGCATTTGCCATGGTGGCGGGGTAAATTCGGCCGCGCGTGGCCAGGATCTTTGAAGCGAGCTGGATGGCCTGTCCGAAGTCACCGGTGATTTCAGTGAGAGCAGCCACAAAGAGGTTGCCGAAGCTGTGTCCTTTCAGCCCATCTCCGCTTCGGAAGCGATGGTTGAAAAGCTGCGCGAGAAGGTCCTCTTCTTCACAAAGCGCGACCATGCAGTTGCGCAGGTCGCCTGGGGGCAGCATGTTGAAATCCTTGCGAAGGCGACCCGACGAGCCTCCGTCATCTGTGACGGTGACCACAGCGGCAAGATCCGATATATCGCCGTGCTCAGATGCCGGTTGCCCGGCTGCGGCGACATGGCGACGCAATCCCCGCAATAGGGTGGAGAGACCAGTACCGCCGCCGATGGCCACAACGCGCATGGGACGCGCGGCGGACTCAGGGGCAGCAGACGATGGCGGCTGCTGTTTTTCGTTTGCAGGGGTGGGAGATGTCAAAGCATGCCTGAAGATATTAACTTACGGAATCTCGGGATACAGCAGCTCGGTAAAACGAGGGTCGTCCACCATGCTTTGGAAGTCGTTGTCTGCGCGAGCCTGGAGCCGGTTCCTCGGGTTCATTTCGATGGCGCGAGCGAGATTTGCAAGGCAATCCTGAGTACGTCCGGTTATGGAGTCGAGGAGCGCGAGCCCATAGAATGCGTAATCGGCCTCGGGATGGGAGGCAAGGATGCTGCTGAATTGGTCGCGAGCCTCTTCGTAGAAGCCTGTATTCAGTTGAGAGACTGCGTAGTCATAGTGTTCGCCTGGTGTTGCGAAGACCAGTTTTGGCCTCTCCAACTGGCGTTGGCAGGTGTTGATGTACATCCGGCAACGCTCTTTGAGTGCGACTGGAGCGTCTGGGAGGAGTTTTTCAAAGGCAGCCAGGGCTTTATCGAATTTGCCCTGCTGAAGCAACTGCACGGCGGTTTGATAAAGCGTGTAGGCGGGTCCTGTGCCCGTGCCAGAGTGACTTCCCTGATGGGCATCAGGTGCGG
>Ga0302319_10000415_pt1 | contig 96260 bp, 85 predicted proteins | sample Bog_T0_2_FD_203319 | JGI IMG/M metagenome (GOLD analysis project Ga0302319, IMG submission 203319) | Peat permafrost microbial communities from Stordalen Mire near Abisko, Sweden - Bog_T0_2 | ecosystem: Environmental > Terrestrial > Soil > Wetlands > Peat | place: Sweden: Abisko, Stordalen Mire... | reverse complement strand
CTGGTGGGTGAGCACCTGGTGAAATCAGCCGATGCGGCAGAGGCGATCGGGGCGCTGGTGTCCTGATGTTCGTGAAGATCTGCGGCATCACAAATCGTGAAGACGCGCTGGCTGCCGTAGAGGCGGGGGCACGGGCGCTGGGGTTCATTTTCTACGCGCGCAGTCCGCGGTATGTCACGGCAGCGCAACTGGAACCATGGATCAGCGAGATCCCCGCCGATGTCTGGAAAGTGGGAGTCTTTGTGGACGAAGCGCCGGAGACGATCGGGCAAATCGCGAACCAGATCGGTCTGGATGTGGCGCAGTTGCACGGGGCGGAAACGCCCGAGCAAAGTCCGCGGGGGATCAGGGTATGGAAAGCGTTTCGTGTGAAGGAATCGACGCCGATTGGGGATTATCCCGCCGAAGCGATTCTCCTCGACGGACCCGCGACCGGCGTGGCTTTCGATTGGACACTGGCTACGAGCGTTGCGAAACCCGTGATTCTGGCGGGCGGTTTGAACGCTGAAAACGTTCGTGAGGCCATCGACAAAGCGCGGCCGTGGGGTGTCGACGTGAGTTCCGGCGTTGAGGCTTCGCCGGGCCGGAAAGACCATGCGCGGATGAAAAAATTTATAGAGGCTGTACTCAACTCATGATTTCTCAACCTGACGCCGGAGGGCACTTCGGGCCGTACGGCGGACGTTACGCACCGGAAGTCCTGATGTCGCCGCTCGAAGAGTTGGAACTGACTTACGAGGACGCGAAGAAAGATCCGGCTTTCCATGCGGAACTGATAGATCTGCTGACCAACTATGCGGGCCGGCCGACGCCGCTGTATCTCGCGCGGCGGTTATCGGAATCGCTGGGCATTCGGCTCTATATCAAGCGCGAAGACCTGCTGCATACAGGCGCGCACAAGATCAATAACTGTCTGGGCCAGGCGCTGCTCGCCAAACGCATGGGCAAGCGGCGCATTATTGCGGAAACCGGGGCGGGGCAGCACGGCGTGGCGACGGCCACCGTCTGTGCGCTTTTCGGGTTCGAGTGCACCGTCTACATGGGCGAAGAAGACATGCGGCGGCAGCGTCTGAATGTCTTCCGGATGCGATTGCTCGGCGCCAATGTTCAGGCTGTGACTACAGGCAGCCGCACTTTGAAAGATGCCATCAGTGAAGCGATGCGCGACTGGGTGACGAACGTTTCGACGACGCATTACCTGCTGGGTTCGGCGCTGGGTCCGCATCCTTATCCCACGATGGTGCGCGATTTCCATCGGGTGATCGGTATTGAAGCGCGGCGGCAGATTCTCGAATTCGACGGCAAGTTACCGGATGCGGTGATCGCGTGCGTGGGCGGCGGGAGCAACGCGATCGGGATTTTCCATCCGTTCATTGAAGATGACGGCGTGAAGTTGATTGGCGTGGAAGCGGGTGGACGCGGCGCTAAGCTCGGCGACCATGCGGCGCGCTTCGAGGGCGGAATACCCGGTGTGCTGCACGGCACGCGGAGCTATGTGCTGCAGGATGAGGACGGGCAGATCGCGCTGACACATTCGGTTTCAGCGGGTCTGGACTATGCGTCAGTGGGTCCGGAGCACGCATGGCTGCATGATCGGGGGCGCGTGGAGTATTGCTCGTGCAACGACAACAGCGCGATCGAAGCGGCGACGATCTTGTGCAGGATGGAAGGCATTATCCCGGCGGTGGAATCCGCTCATGCAGTGGCTGAGGCGATCCGGCGAGCGCCGGTTTCGCAGGGCCAGACGTTCATCGTGAATCTGTCGGGGCGCGGCGATAAGGATATCGATATCTATCGCGAGAATCTCAAGGAACTCGATCACCCATGACAAGCGGCATGACCCGAATAGGAAAGCTGTTTGAGCGTCTGAAAAAAGAAGGGCGCTGCGGGATGATCGCGTATCTGACGGCGGGCGATCCGAACCCGGATGCTACGCCGGGACTAGTGGAAGCGCTGGAGCGTGGGGGCGCGGATCTTATTGAACTGGGCGTGCCTTTTTCGGACCCGATCGCGGATGGTCCGGTGATTCAACAGGCAGGGGACAGAGCTTTGGCTGCAGGCACCACGTTGAAGCGGGTGCTGGAAATCGCTGCGAAGATTCGGGAGCGATCGGAAGTACCGCTGCTGCTGTTTACTTACCTGAATCCGGTGATTCGTTATGGCTTCGAGAAGCTGGCGAAGGATGCCAAAACGGCCGGTATCGACGGGTGCCTTTTGACGGACGCCAGCGTGGAAGAAGCGGGCGAATACGTGAAGGTGATGCGCGAAGCAGGCCTCGATACTGTTTTCCTGGCAGCACCCACCAGTACGGAACGGCGCCTGAAGCTGGTGGCCGAGTATTCCAGCGGCTTTGTCTATCTGGTGTCCCGGACGGGAATCACGGGCGAGCAGCAGTCGATTGCCGATTCCGCTCTGCCGCTGGTGGAACGGATGCGCAAGCTGACCGATTTGCCCCTGGCGATGGGCTTTGGGATTTCGAAACCCGAGCATGTGGCGGCGCTGGCTCCGCATGTGGAGGCGGTGGTAGTGGGGAGCGCAATCGTGCGGCAGATTGAGCGCGATCCCGGGAAACTCGAAGCGTTTTTGCGCGACCTGGGAAAACCGATCGCGCGGGCCGCGATATCTTAGATTGCGCATGGTTTCCCCATGGATTGCGCATGTCCGTTACAGGTATAGAAATGTCCGATACGACTGAAGCTCTGGCCCGGTGCCGTGACCTGATTGACGATGTAGATCGCCGCTTGATTGAACTCTTCAACGAGCGCGCTTCGATCGTCGAAGAGATTGGCCGTATTAAGAAGCAGGCGCAGATGGCGATTTATGAGCCGAAGCGCGAGACGGCTGTATTCGAGAACGTCGCGGCGCATAACCGGGGTCCATTGACGACGGATGCGGCGAAACGAATTTTTGAGCGAATCATCGACGAGATGCGGAAAGTACAAAAAGATCGAATGGAAGAGAATAAAACGCCATGCTCGTCGTAATGCAGGAGAGCGCATCTGAGGCGCAGATTCAGACGATTATCGATCGCATGATCGAAGACGGATTTGACGTTCACCGTTCGACCGGCGTGGTGCACACGGTACTGGGAGGGGTGGGCGGCAAGACCGAGTTCGATACGGCCGTGGTGGCGGCGATGGTCGGGGTGAAGGAAGTCCACCGGATCGTATCGCCGTATAAGCTTGCGAGCCGCAGTTTCCGGCCGGGCGGGACGGTGGTCAAAATCGGGAATGTTGCGATCGGCGATGGCAAAGTTGTGGTGATGGCGGGACCATGCAGCGTCGAAAGCCATGACCAGATCGAGCGGGCCGCGGACATTGTTGCCGATGGGGGCGCGAGCGTCATACGGGCTGGGGCGTTTAAGCCGCGGAGCTCTCCTTACAGTTTCCAGGGGATGGGTGAAGAAGGGCTGAAGTTGCTGCGCACGGCGGCGGACCGGCGGGGATTGCTGGTGATCAGCGAGGTGATGGATTCGACGCAGATCCCTCTGCTGTCGGCTTATTCCGACATTCTGCAGATTGGCGCGCGCAATATGCAGAACTTCAATCTGCTGCGGGAGATTGGGAAACTGCGCAAGCCGATTCTGTTGAAGCGCGGCATTGCGGCGACGATCGAGGAACTGCTGCTCTCCGCTGAATACATTCTTTCGGGCGGGAATTATGAAGTGATTCTGTGCGAGCGGGGGATTCGCACGTTCGAGACGCACACGCGGAACACGATGGATATTTCGGCGATTCCCGCGATCAAGAAGCTCTCGCATCTGCCGATCGTGGCGGACCCTTCGCACGGCACGGGGATCAGGGATTATGTGGCTCCGATGGCGCGGGCTTCGGTAGCGGCGGGCGCGGATGGACTGTTGATGGAAGTCCATCACGATCCGGACCACGCGCTGAGTGACGGAGCGCAGTCACTGTATCCGCACCAGTATGCCGAGTTGATGAAGCAGCTGAAGATTATCGCTCCGGCCGTCGGAAGGACCATTTAGCGGGCGTTTGATGAAGAACGTCGCAATTGTCGGAGTGGGGCTGATTGGCGCTTCGTTCGGATTGGCTCTGCGTAAAGCGGGCTATACCGGCGAGATTGTCGGCGTCAGTTCCGAACGCAGCATCGGAGAGGCGCTGGCTCGAGGAGCCATCGACCGCGGGGAATCGCTCGAATCCGCCGCTTCCGCCGCCGATCTGATTTTCCTTTCCCAGCCGATATTCGGAATTATCGAAACGCTGGGAAAGCTGAATGACTTCGTCCGGCCGGACGCGCTGATTACTGACGCGGGCAGTACTAAGCAAGCGATCGTCGAAGCCGCCCAACGCTCGATCACGCGCTGCGCTTTTGTCGGCGGGCATCCTATGGCGGGAAAAGAACTGCGGGGAGCAGGCGCGGCGGAAGCCGACTTGTTTCGCGGACGGCCATGGATTCTGACTGAGGCGGTGGAACATCCGTTGCGAGACTGGATCGCGGCGTTCGGCGCACGCGAGATTATTCTGGATGCGGCGCGACATGATCGTCTGGTGGCATGGAGTTCGCATCTGCCACAACTGGCGTCGACGGGTCTGGCATCAGTATTGGCGGAACAGGCGCCGGATGCGGCTGCGGTAGCGGGTCCGGGTTTGATGGATACTACGCGGCTGGCGCTCAGTTCGTTCGATCTGTGGGGCGATATTCTTAAGACCAACTCGCGCGAGATTGCGATCGCACTCGATGCGTATATCCGGAAGCTCACGGAATTGCGCGATCACGCAGAGACGGAATTTACCGTCGCCAGCGATTTCGCGCGACGGCTGAGAACTCCGCCGGGGAATTGACGGCAATCATAAGAAGCCGATGGCCCGTCCGGCGAGACCTACGCTGAGCCACAGGAGAAGTAACGTTACCGCCGCCACCTTGGTTGTGAGCGCTGAGGAGCCGCGATGGGAATGGATGACCGCGCGATTGAGCACCACGGAAAAGATTGTGGCGGCGGCGAGCAGCCACATCTTTAGCCAGAATGCGGCATTGCCGTAGTAGCGCAGCGGGCCATCGATCAGCAGCAGGAGACCGGAGAGGATCAGCACTGACAGGCTGGTGAGGAAGTACGGGTATAGGTCGCCCGCGACTTCGGCGGCCGGCCGCCGGTTGAGACGAAATTCGAGCAAGCGCAGGCCGAGTACCATAACGGTGCCTCCCAGCAATGCGAGGCCCAGGAGATGAACCATTTCGACTACGGCGAAGGCCCACGTTGAATCACTCATCGCCGCGCTCAGGCGGGTGGTGGCGAGCCATTGGAACAGAAGGAGCAGGTGCATTCAGGGTTCAGTGGTAATAAGCGATGGCGCGGCCGCACACGATAATGGCAGTCCAAAGAGTCAGCGAGATAATGGCTGCCGTTCGGGCGCGGGCTGGGACGGGCGTAGCCGAATCCCAGGCTGCGACATTGCGGTAGATCGTCGTATGAAAAACCAGAGGATTCAGCCCAGCCAGGGCAAGAAGAACCAGTTTCAATCGGAACATCGGATTGAAATACATCTTCGACGCCTCGGACCAGAAGAGCAGAGAGCCGGAGGTGACCATGAGGGCGAATCCGGCCCAGGTTAGCGGCAACATCTGGGTGAGGACGTCCGAGATCTCATCCTTTTTCAGCACGCGCCCGAGAAGCCGGAGGTCGACAATGGCGACCGTTCCGGCGAGCAGCGAAATCCCGAGCACGTGGGCGCTTTCAATGATGTCGAACACAAGATCCGATTCCCGGATCGAGGTTCCCACTGCCGAATCGTAAAGCGATTGGCAGACCTGGAGCAGCGTCATTTACTTCTTCGAGGTTACGGCGCCTTCCGGAGGACCGCCATCGCCGGGTGAACCGCCGTAGATGTTGCGGCCGTCAGGCAGGGTTACACGGCGGGCGTCGATCAGATGGGAGCCGTCTTTAGCGAGGTAACCATCGACAACGATGGTGTCGCCGATTTTCAGATCGCCCTTCTTCATGCCGGCGCGCGAGAGTGCACCCGGTCCGCCGCCTTCACATCCCCAGTTGGAAACGACGCCTTTATCATCCGCTACGGCGATGTAGAAGTAGGAGTGAGGATTGGTCCATTCGAGCTTGACCAGTTTTCCCACCAGGCGGACGGGCTTGTTGCCGTCGAATTCGGCTGAGAATGAGTGATGCGCCATGGCGGGAAGGGTTACGAGTAAGCCAGCCGCCGCTACGAAAACTGCGAGTTTGAGTTTCATATTGTTTTCTCCTTTGTATCTGAAGTTATCGTTGCCGCTTGTTGACACGCGCGGTTCGGACTAGTGAAAGCCGGGCGGCAGAATCGTCTTTGCCGGGTTGGTTTTCGACACGGGCGGAGGCAACGGAGCCGGGTTGTCATAGCCGCGAGTGCCATCGGCGCGAATCGGCCCGGGGCCAAACCCGAGGTGTCCTGCACTTACGTCGATGTTGTTTTCGGAGCAAGCCTGCTCGCGGGTATGCTGACCCGGCGAGGCGACCCATGTCCGCTGGAAGTGGATTGGCTGCGTATAGAATTTCGGGTCATCGATGGTGAGTTCAAGGTGCAGGTGGCCGGCGTCGGGACGAGTCCAGCGTTCTATTGTGTGGAGCGCATCGCTATGCGGGTCGGCGTTTTCATCGGCCCAGGTTTTGGTGTCTTTGAACGCGATGGAATCGATCACGAATGTGTCGCCATCCCAACTGCCGATTTCCTCGCCGAAGTAAGTAGGGTCGGGGTCTTCGGAGTGTTTGCGGCCGTCGGTGGGAACCACGCGGAATGTCCCATATTGATAGAGGAAGACCGTGTCGGGTCCGTTCTGGACTAACTGGAAGCTGCCATCACCGGCGTCCTCGCGAGGTATGCCTCCGGGCAAGCAGAGACTCTCGGGATCGACCGTATGTTCGACGTTGTAACTGTGCGCGGCTTCGCCTGCCTTCGTGAAGGGTAGCTTGAAACCCGGGAGATCTTTGCCGATGTTGCCGTGAGGGTTGGCATTACCATCGTCTCTCCAATAGCCGGTAAAGTCCGGATGTCCGTCGGCTGTTTTAGGGGTGGGACCCGTGGGTACCGGCCCGCGACGGCCTCTGCCACCGCCCTGGCCATCCTGCGCCCAGGCACAGAATGAGAGGGCGAGGCTGGCTGCGAACAATTTGATGAAAAGGCGTCTCATGGTGGAAGCTCTCCTTACTTGACTTGCGTTGACTTACTTAAGTGGCGTACCCGGTTTGATGGGTGGAGGCAAGGGAGCCAGATCGGCGTAGCCCCTGGTGCCGTCGGCGCGGATCGGACCGGGTCCGGGACCCAGATGGCTCGCATCGATGTTGTTTTCGCTGCAGGCGTATTCGGTGATGGGCTGATTGGCGGGTCCGGCCAGCCAGGTGCGCTGGTAAGTGAACGGTTTGGTATAGAACTTCGGATCTTCAATCAGGGTTTCAACGTGAATGCGATCCGCGTCGGGGCGGGTCCAGCGTTCGACCACATGAAGCGCGTCGCTATGCGGATTGGCATTTTCATCGATCCACACCTTTTCACCCTTGAACGCGATCGAATCGACGACGAGAGTGTCGCCTTCCCAGCGGCCGACTTCTTCGCCGAAGAAGGACGGATCGGGATCCTCGGTATGTTTGCGGCCGTCGGTGGGGATCAAGCGGTAGTAACTGTAGAAGTAGAGGAATGCCACAGAGTCCTTGTTCTGAAGCACACGGAAGGGAAGCCCGCTGGCGTTGTGCCGGGGGGTGCCTCCTATGATGCAGAGCGATTCCGGGTCGATGGTTTTGGTGAGGTTGAACTGCAATGCCGCTTCGCCCTCGGGAGTCAGCGGAAGCTTGAATCCGGGAAGGTCTTTGCCGATGTTACCGACGGGCTTGGTCGCGCGGTCGCCTTTCCAGAAACCGCTGAAGTCGGGGTGACCGGCGGCGTCCCGGGGGGCGGGATTCGACTTGCCCTTCGGGGCAGTGGCGGTGAGTCCGCCGAGGTCATCTTGTCCAAAGACGAATCCGGAGGGCAGGGTCGCCAGGGTGGCAAGGAGGGCTACTAATCTGAGTGAGTAAGTGAAAGTCATCATGATCCAAATCCGAGATAGGTTGATTGTTGAGGGAGTTCCTGCTTACTGCCGTTGATCCGTGTCAAGGCCATAATCAGGGCATCGATGTCGGCGCAGGTGTTATAGAAAGCGAGCGAAGCGCGAACCGAACTCTCGACACCGAAGCGGCGCAGAATGGGCTGGGCGCAGTGATGACCGGAGCGCACGGCGATGCCTTCGCGATTGAGCGCGGCGCCGATCTCCTCAGTTTTGTGGCCGCCGAGCACGAATGAGATCACGCCGGCTTTTTCCGCCGCAGTGCCGATGAGACGCAGTCCGGGGACTTCCTTGAGGAGGCGGGTTGCGTAGAGCAGAAGATGGTGTTCGTATTGGGCGATCGGCTCAAGACCGATTTTGCTGACATAGTCAATGGCGGCACCAAGGCCTACAGCATCCGCGATATTGCCGGTTCCGGCTTCAAAGCGCGCGGGCGCGTTCTGATACTGGGTGTGTTCGAAGGTGACGTCTTTGATCATGTTGCCGCCGCCTTGCCAGGGCGGGCTTTCGTTCAGCAACGCCTCTTTGCCGTGCAGGACTCCGATGCCGGTGGGCGCGAAGACCTTATGGCCTGAGAAGACGAACCAGTCGCTGTCGAGGGCCTGAACGTCGGCACGCAGGTGCGAGACTGACTGCGCGCCGTCGGCGAGCACTTTGGCGCCGGCGGCGTGTGCCATGTCGACGATTTGTTTGGCGGGAGTGACAGTGCCGAGCGCGTTCGAGACCAGAGGAAAAGCGACCAGTTTCGTTTTGGGGTTCAGCAAGCGGCCATATTCTTCGAGCTGAATCTGACCGGTGTCATCGACGGGCGCGACGCGCAGGCGTGCCCCTTTTTCTTCGGCGAGGCGCTGCCAGGGCACGATGTTGGCGTGGTGTTCCAGCCAGGTAACTACGATCTCGTCGCCCCGGCTTACGTTCTGTCTGCCCCAACTCTGGGCCACGAGGTTGATGGCTTCGGTGGCTCCGCGGACGAAGACGATTTCGTTCGGAGAAGCCGCGTTGAGGAAGGCGCGTACTTTCTCTCTCGCGCCTTCATAAGCGTCTGTTGCGCGGGCGGCCAGTTCATGGGCGGCCCTATGGATGTTAGAGTTCTCGTGCTCGTAAAAGTACTTCAGGCGGTCGATTACGGCACGGGGCTTCTGGGTAGTAGCGGCGTTGTCAAGCCAGACTAACTGGCGGCCATTGACTCGCTCATTGAGTATCGGAAAATCGCGGCGAATCAGGTTGACGTCGAAGGGCCCGCTGCCCGGTTCGCGGGGCGGCGCAGTGACGGGGATTCCCGCCACCGGCCACTCCGAAAAATACTGGTTCGCGAGGCGAGCCAGCCCGTCCAGATCACTTGTAATCATAGTATTTACCGAGTTCGACACCTTCGAGTACGGCTAAAGAGTCGTGAGTCAGCACGGCCAGAGAACAATAGAGCGAGACCAGATAGGAGGCGATGGCTTTGGTGTTGATTCCCATGAAACGAACGGAGAGCCCGGGGCTTTGCTCGCCGGGCAAGTTTGGCTGATAGAGGCCGACTACACCCTGGCTACGCTCGCCGGTGCGGACTAACAGAATGCTGCTCAGACCGTCTTCGGTGCCGAGTTTGTCCGTCGGGATAAGCGGGACGCCGCGCCATGTGAGAAATTGCGAGCCGAACAAAGGCACTGTCGGGGGCGGTACGCCGCGACGGGTACACTCACGGCCGAACGCCGCGATGGCGGCCGGGTGGGCGAGGAAAAAGCCTGGCTCTTTCCAGACTTTCGTGAGTAAGTCATCGAGGTCATCCGGCGTCGGCGGACCTTTGCGGGTCTTGATCTTCTGCTGCTCATCTATGTTGTAGAGCAATCCATACTCTTTGTTGTTGATGAGCTCGCTTTCCTGACGCTCTTTGACCGTCTCAATGATCAGCCGTAACTGTTCATTGATCTGGTTGTAAGGCGCGCTATAGAGGTCAGATACACGCGTGTGTACATCGAGCACGGTATTGACCGCACTCAACATGTATTCGCGGGGGTGTTCGTCGTAATCGACAAAAGTCTGCGGAAGGACACGCTCGTCTCGTACGGAGCAGTCAACCGCAACGGCAGAGGCATCTTTCACCCGGTTGAGGCGGTAGATGCCTGCTTCTACAGGGACCCATTGCAGCAGATGAGTGAGCCATCGCGGGGTGATGCTCGACATCTGCGGTACGGTCTTCGTTGCGTTGGCAAGCTGGCGGGCAGCTACGTCGCCCAGTGCCGTTTGCCTGTCTATTGAATCGGCCATCTTTCTCCTTAAGGATTCGCCCGGGTAGCTTCGAGGTGGCTAAGCGCCCGGGCGTTGTTTTACAACATTCGTTTACGGCTAAAAATTCACGCGGATACCCAGCTGAATCAGGCGGGGATTGTTGATCTGACTGGTGATCTGACCAAAGCTTGAACTGTTAATGCTGAGCGTCGGATTGCCGAAATAGACTGTGTTGGTCGCATTCAGCGCCTCGGCCCGGAATTGGGCTTTGTACCGCTCTTTAACAACGAAGGACTTGTTCAGCGAGACATCCCAATTGAACAGGCCGGGACCACGAACGGGGAGGAACCTTGAGACATCGCCGAAGGTATAGGCCGGGGCAGAGGAGAAGGCCGACGCATTCAACCAATCGTTGATACGGCTATCGGTAGAGCCCGTTGTCGCCACGGCGAGACCCGTAGCATTGGGCCGCTGATAGCTGCCACCGATGGCGCTGTTGTTGTTGGTCTGTACTACCGAGAGCGGGTATCCATTCTGAATCGTGCTGACGGCATTGGCTGACCATCCGGAGACGGCCCAGTCGAGTACCCGATTGGTGTTATGCAGCAAAAGCTTTCCCTTTCCGACGGGAAGCTCATAAGTGATTGCCGTGGTGAAGCGGTTGGGAGTGTCCTGGGCGGAAAGGCTCCACTCCCCGGCGACGTTGTAAACGTTCTGTGGACCGGCGACGTTGCCGACCCCGCTGGCTCCCGCAAGACTGACGTTGGTGAGGTCGTCTTTACTGCGCGACCAGGTGTAGGACGCCAGCAACGACAAACCATTTGAAAAGCGGTGCTGCGCGCGCAGGAAGAACGCATAGTAGAAGGAACTGCCGGTATCGGCGTTGGAGACGGAAACGCCGCTCGAGGCGGTGTACTGCGGATAGGGGAGCAGCAACTGGATCGGACTGACGGTCGGGGTTCCGATGGTTCCGACTCCGCCATTGCCGTAGAACGGGTTTGTCACGGTGGGAGTCGCTTTAACCTCCGCCTGAGCCAACGGGAACAAGGACGGGTTCAACTGGTCGATGTTCTCTCCGCCCTGCAGCAGGTGCAGACCGTGCGAACCGATCGAGCCCACCGTGAGTACCCATCCCTGCGGGAGCTCTCGCTGAACTTGAAGTGAGTATTCCTGGACATAACCGGCCGATCCGGCCGTCGGCGACAATACCGTGATGCCCTGACCCACGCCGGAGAGTCCTGCGAGCGTGTTCCCGGTGGGCTGCAGCAGTCCACTCGGGTAGGGATTGGTCAGTGTGGCCGCAGGGGCGACGGTGTTGCTGGTGGAAGGGATGGCGATGGTCGTGGTCTGTGAATAGCCGATCGTATTTTGATAATTGAAGAAGGTGGGCGCCCAGAAGATGCCGTACCCTCCACGAATCACCGTCTTGCTGTCGAGTGAATAAGCGAGGCCGAAGCGCACAGCCGGCTTGACGCTAAGCGGACTGCCGGTTTGTGTCGGAGCACCGCTCACTCCCGCGTATTGCACTTCGCCGGGAACCTGCAGACCGGAAACACTCTGCTGCAGCGGATTGGCCGCGGTCGTATTGAAGCCGGTGATCAGGTGATTGTTTTCCTCCTGAATACCCGATTCATGTTCGAAACGGAGCCCGAAGTTCAGCGTCAGTTTGGGAGTTATCCGGTAATCGTCCTGAACGAATACGCCGTAGTAGCGGATAAAGTCGTTGAAGTTGCTGACGATGGTCTGCTGGCCCGCCGTTGGATAGCCGAGTAACAACGTGGCCAGGCTGGAGCCGGTTCCGGTGGTGGCGGATGCCGCGTTCGCCTGGGTATAGGCATTCGAGAAGGTGAAGCTGGTGGGACCCGAAGCGGGGGTGCCAAAGTCGTGAATGGTGCGGAAATCGAAGCCCGCCTTCACGCTGTGTTTGCCCAGAAATTTGGATACCACCGTATTAAAGTTGCGCGAGTAAAACACATCCTGAGCGGTGGTTCCGCCTCCATAACTGGAGTAGTCCGAACCGCTGGTGGTGATGGCCGGAAACGCGGGGTTCGGAGTTGCGGCTGCCAGCGATGCGGGCAACCCGAGCGAGGCCACATTGAAGCCTGCGCTCTCCTGCGTGCTCTTCGAGTAGAAACGATTGAAGCCCCAGCGAATGGCAATTACCGTGGTTGCGTTCGGCGTCAGCGTGGCGTTGGCCTGCGTGGCGTCGATCTTGCGGTCGCAGCAGAAGGTCTGGTTGGGACTGGCGACGTTGGGAAAGATATTGGTCGGGTAATCGGTCTCGAACGTCCTCTGGTAAATAAAGGAAGCCGAGGCGCGGAACCATGAGGTGATCTGTTGATCCAGCTTGAAGAGGCGCTGATCGCCGCGGTTCGGATAACTGCCCGTGAAATTGTAGTTCGGCGCTCCGTAGTAAGGTGTAGCCGCATTGGGAGCTGGGTAATAGGAAGCCAGCAACTGTCCGATCGGATTCTGCTGACTGTTTGGGATGATATTGTTCGCGAAAGGAATGCGGGCGCCAGTCGAGGTGAGCGCCAGCGGGTTGTAAATGATCTCCTGGGCTCCGCTCTTCGTGAAGCTTTGCGAGAAGTTGCCGGTGAGTTCGAGTGGGGTGGGGACGGAAAGTACCGTCGTCGAACCATCCGTCTCGCGATAGGATTCGTCGGAGGCGAAGAAGAACGTCTTGTTGCGTCCGTCATAAACTTTCGGGATGTAGACGGGCCCGCCCAGCGAGAAAGCCCAGTCGTAGAAGGGCTGATTCGCAATCGGCTGCCCGGCCTTGTTGGCGAAGAAATTGTTGGCCAGCCAATCCGTCTGGCGGGTATGGCCGACGGCGCTGCCATGCAATTCATTGCTGCCGGAGCGAAGCACGGTGTCGAAAGCGCCGCCACCGGTACGGCTGACTTCAGCGTCGAATGTGGTGGTCTGGAGCTTCAACTCCTGAACTGCTTCCGGCGAAGGCACGATCACGGCGCGGTTGTTCGAATCCGCGATCGAGATGCCGTCCACCAGATAGTTATTGGTCCGCATAGGGCCGCCGGCGATGGACACCTGCGAGTTGCCGTTCTGATCCTGCATGCGGGCGAACTTGGGATTGGCGGCGAAGACTACACCCTGGCCGAGCTTGGCTTCGAAGTACGGATTGCGGCCGAGGATCGGCAGGTCAGTGATCTGCTGTGTGTCGATGAGTTGGCCGGTGGACGCGTCGGCGGTTTCGAGCGCGGGTGCGTCGCCGGTAACGTTGACGGACTCAGTCACCTGGCCGAGTTCCAGGGCGAGGTCGAGCGTGACCAGTGCCTGCGTCGCAACCGCAACGCCTTTGTGTTCGAGTTTCTTGAAGCCGGCCGATTCCACGTCGACGGTATACGTCGCGGGTGTAACAGCGCTGAATACGTATTCGCCGGATTCGTTGCTCACGGTGGATCGGCCCAAATTGGTGGCCTCGTCGGTTAAAGTGATGCGGGCGCCCGCTGCTGGACTACCGCTGGGATCTGTTACCCGGCCGCGCAGTGTTCCTTGGAACGACTGTGCAAAGGCCAGGGTGGAAAACAAAAAAGCTGCCAAAGCAACCTTCATGGGTCAGTCTCCTTCGACTGTTTCCGCGACCTGGCGAAATGGATTTTAAATTGTCAGGGAAAATTGATCGGTAATGAATTGCCCTGTTGTCTATAGAGATTACTATGATAGTGAAACGTCTGTCAATACGAATCACGATTGACATCGGCAAATAAATGCCCTAATGTCTATCAAGAATAGATTTTAGTTGGCGGAGGTATTTATGAAGCTTGGACGACTCAGTGTTTTGGCGCTATTGGCGGTATCCGGAGCATGGGCGCAATCGATCTCAGGGTTATGGGATGCGACGCTCGATCAGAACGGAACAAAGATCCCTTTTAATGTAGGATTTTCGGGCAGCGGCTCGAGTGTAAAAGGGTGGTTCTTTAATGGCGACCAGAAAGAGATCTCAAACAGCGGGTCATTTGAGAACGGCTCACTGACGCTGAACTTCGACAGCTACGCAGCGGTCTTGAAGTTGACGTTGAAAGACGGTGTGCTGGACGGTGAATACGCGTCGCGCGGAAAAGGCGTACCGGTCCACGCGGTTCGAGCCTCGGACCATCAGGACCAGGCGGCAGCCGCCAATGCGCCTCATGTCGACGGCATCTGGATTCTGGAAAATGTGAATAGCCGGAAAGGGGAAAAGGCCTGGAGTCTCATTCTGAAGCAGAAGGGTGCAGAGCTCTCCGCATCGATCCTGCGCGTGGATGGCGACACGGGCACGTTGACCGGCCATTTTGCTGACGGCAAATTCGTGCTGAGCCACTTCTCGGGCGCGCGGGCCGCGCTGGTGACCATCACGCCGCAGAGCGACGGGACACTATCGGTCGAAAACGCGGCGGAGCACAATGCCGGCGCCATGACCGCGGTGCGACTTGAAGTCGCCAAAGCCAAAGATCTGCCGCTGCCGACCGATGCCAACCAGCACACCGGCGTGAAGGATGCTTCGAAGCCGTTTCCCTTCAGCTTCCCCGATCTGAACGGCAAAGTCGTATCTAATACGGATGCTCGTTTTCAGGGCAAGGTTGTGCTGATCAATATCACTGGCAGCTGGTGCCCGAACTGCCACGACGAAGCGCCGTTTCTCGCTGAGGTTTATAACAAGTACCACAGCCAGGGACTGGAGATTGTCGCGCTTTCGTTTGAAGAAGCCGAGCAATTGCAGAACCCCACGCGGCTGCGGGCGTTCATCAAAGAGTACGGCATCAAATACACCGTGCTGCTGGGCGGCGAGACGAACAGCGCGAAAGATAAGCTGACGCAGGCGCAGAACTGGGACGCCTGGCCCACGACGTTCTTCGTTGGCCGCGATGGCCTGGTGAAGCACGTTCACGCCGGCTTCCCGAGCCCGGGCAGCGGAGAACTCTACAAGCGCGATAAAGAAGAATTCATATCGACAGTGGAGCAACTGCTTTCCGAGAATCAGAGCACGAGGAAGTAGTTGCAGTTTAAAACTCGGGCTATTCACGCGGGACAAGCGCCGGACGCGGCTACCGGAGCGGTTGTCCCGCCTATTGTTCAATCGTCTACATTCGCGTTTCGCGCGGTTGGCGTTCCGGGAGTTTATGAATATTCCCGGAGCGCTAATCCGACGCGAACCGCTCTGGAAACTTGTCTGGCTTCTCTTGAAGCGGGTCCGGAAGCGGATGGGCGCGGTTTCGCCTTTGCCACCGGAATGGCTGCTGAAACCACTGTGCTGATGTTGCTGGAAGCCGGCGACACGATCCTCGTACATAACGATCTGTATGGCGGGACTCACCGTTTGCTGACGAGCGTCCTGTCGAGTAAGGGTATTGCGGCTGAATTTGTGGATCTGCGAGATCTGGCCGCGGTAGAAGCGGCGATACGGCCGTCGACGAAAGCGATCTGGATCGAGACGCCCACCAATCCTCTGATGAACCTGGTGAATCTGGCGGCGATTGCGCGAATTGCACGCGAACGCGGACTGATTACGATCTGCGACAACACATTCCTCTCGCCGTGGTTCCAGCGGCCACTCGATTTCGGCATCGATATCGTGATTCACTCGACCACGAAATACATCAACGGTCATTCCGATGTAGTCGGTGGCGCGGCCGTCACGCTATCGCCCGATCTCGGGGAACGCATCGGATATCTGCAGAATGCGTTGGGCACCTGCGCCGCGCCGATGGATTGCTTTCTGGTGCTGCGCGGCATTCGCACGCTGGCGCTGCGCATGGAAGAGCATAACCGGAACGCGCTCACGCTGGCGCACTGGCTGCAGCAGCACCCGAAGGTTGCCGAAGTTCTGCATCCTGGGCTGCCGTCGCATCCGCAGCACGCGCTGGCACAGCGTCAGATGACGGGTTACGGCGGCACGTTCTCGTTCCGGATTCGCGGAGGACGAGCGGAAGTGAATCAACTGCTGGGCAATCTGAAACTCTTCACGCTGGCGGAATCGCTGGGCGGTGTGGAGTCACTGATTGAACATCCGCGCAGTATGACGCATTCGTCTGTTCCGCTCGCAGTGCTGGACCGAATGGGAATTACCGATGACGTGATTCGTATTTCGGTAGGGATTGAGGATGTCAGGGATCTGCAAGCCGATTTGAGCGACGCGTTTGAACTGGTTTCCAGCGATATTTTCGCGGAAACGCTTGACAACTTTTCATAAAGACTCTAATCTCGATAGAGTATGAGGCGATTACGCGATTTCACCCCTCACCGTTTGACCCGGCGCACTGCCCTCCGCCGTTGTTGTAGCTAGCCACTGATCACTGGTTTTTGCGGCCCTCACCCGTCCACATTACTGATTTCAGAGGAGATTATCATGGCAGCATTTGCTTTACCGGAAGTCATTCCCACCCGTTATTACATCCGTCTCGACTCGGGAATTGCGGGGCGAGACACGGACTATGCGTTGTTGCTCGACGCCGTCCGGACACAGACTGATTCTCAGACCGCTGTAATTTACTCGTTAGAGCCAGAAGCGTTCCAGCTAACTGCCGTGACGGTCCGTTCGGGCTTTACGCCGCGTCTGCGAGACGTAGGAGTCACGCTGAGCGAGGCCACGAGCCGCTGGCTGGAATCGCTCACGGCGCCGGCACAGGGCAGACCCGTTTCGGATTCGAATTTCGAAACATTCCCGGAAGCTTTGCAGTACCACGCGAAGCGCCTCGCGATCATTCCCCTTCGCAGTGAGGGGGAATTGTTTGGCCTGCTTACCGTGGGGCGTCCCGAGGAAGAAAGTTTCGACGAAGCGCAGTTCGTAGTAGCGGAACGCGCCGGCCGGTTGCTGACGGCGTTGCTCGAGCGGGAAACTCTGCAGAAAAAGCTGGTGGAGCGAAAACTGGTGGAGCGCGCCAAGGGCATTCTGCAGCAGCGCCGCAGGCTTTCGGAAGAACAAGCCTACCTCTACCTGCGCAATAACAGCCGGCGGCGCAGGATCACGATGGCCAGCCTAGCGAAAGAAATTATCGAAGTAGCCGTGCGGCCCTCCGGCGCCCAGGCCTCGGTCATAACGCGGCGCTGGCAGACGGCGTAAGAGAACAGGATTTCAGCCAATGAAAATCTACCGCGTAGTAGCTATCGGGTCGATACTGTTTGCCGGCTGGTTGGCTTATGGGCAGATTGCGGTTCGCAACCAGGGTTATGTGCCGTTCAGCGAAGCGCCCATCGATTATCGATCGGAAAACCTCAGTGACCCGGTGGCTCTGCTGCAGAAGCGGATCGACCAGGGCAAGGTAACGCTCGACTATGAACCGAAGCACGGGTATCTGAAATCGGTTCTGGACAAGCTGCAGATTCCGGTCAGTTCGCAGACTCTGGTGTTCTCGAAGACGAGCTTTCAATACAAGAAAATCTCGCCGGAGAAGCCGCGCGCTTTGTATTTCAACGACGACGTTTATGTGGGTCAGGTCCACGACGGGAAGGTGCTGGAGTTCGTTTCCTTCGACCCCGTGCAGGGCGCGATATTTTACATCCTCGATGAGCAAAAGAGCGAGCATCCGGTGTTCCAGCGGGCCGAACTCGACTGCACGCAGTGTCATGTGGCGGCAGGGACACGCAATGTGCCCGGCGTTCTGTTGCGCTCTCTCTACACGACGCCGACCGGGACGCAGGCCCCGCTGGCGCAGTCTTTCATCACCGGCCAGGAGAGTCCCCTGAGCGAGCGCTGGGGCGGCTGGTACGTGACGGGAACGCACGGAACGCAGACTCACATGGGCAACGTATTGTCACTGGACAAGGAGAATCCGGAGCAACTGGATCGGGCAGCAGGGGCCAACGTTGTCGACCTCTCGAAAAACTTCGACACGGCGCTGGTACTGACGGGCGAGAGCGACATCGTGGCCCACCTGGTTCTGGCGCATCAGACCCAGATGCACAACCTGATCACGCTGACGAACTATCAGACAAGGATCGCTCTGTACAAGGCGGGGTTGCCGGCGGATACAAAGGCCGCAGCAATTCCGGAAGCGGTCCGTGTGCAATATGAGAAACCCGCCGAGCAACTGGTGCGGTATTTACTGTTCGCGGATGAAGCGCCGCTGGATGGCGCCGTGAAAGGGAACTCCGGCTACACAGAGGAGTTTGCCGCACGCGGGCCGCGTGACGGTCAAGGCCGCTCTCTGCGGGATTTCGATCTGCGGACGCGGATTTTCAAGTATCCCTGCAGTTACCTCATTTACTCGGAGGCGTTTGACTCATTGCCTGCACAGGCAAAGGCGTATGTGTATCACCGGTTGCTGGACGTTCTGACCGGTCACGATCAAAGCCCCGGATTCGCCAGGTTGAATGGCGACACCCGGCGCGCGATCTTCCAGATTCTGCTGGCCACGAAGCCAGGTCTTCCTGCCGAATGGAGTGCGCATCGCAATGACCCCGCGCTCTCCAGTCAGGCAATTGAAACCAAGCTAACCAGATAGAAAACTGGTCAGAAAGAAAGGAAATCAGATGAAAAGTTATACAGTTCAGATGCTCGGCGTGGCCGCAATCGCAATGGGCCTCAGCACGGGCGCCTATGCGCAGGACGCCAAATCGATTAACGGGCGCTGGGACGCCACCTTGACAACGAAAACGGGTGTCGTGCCCTTCCGGCTCGATATCTCCGGTGAGGGCGTCAGTCTCAAAGGCACGCTCTACAACGGATGGGATCCTTTCGAAACCACCACAGGCGCCCGGTTCGACAACGGCAAGCTGGTTCTGAACATTGACCACTACCTGACGAAGATCACGGCCGGCCTGAAAGACGGGCAGTTGGATGGACAGGTGATCGCACAATCTCGTACGGAAGGTGCGGTCTACGGCTTCCATGCAACGCGCTATGTGGCTCCGGTGGCCTCAGCGGATGCTCCGCAAGTGGCCGGATCGTGGGAGATTCCTCTCGATAAGCCCACTGCCAAGGGCGAGAAAACCCAGCGGCTGATCGTCCAGCAAAGAGGCGCGGAAGTTTCAGCCTCAATCCTGCGCGTGGATGGAGACACGGGTGCGCTGAACGGCACCTACAAAGACGGCGAGTGGGTGTTGAGCCATTTCGATGGATCGCGTCCGGGCGTGATGGAGCTGTCGCTCAACAAAGACGGCGCACTTGAGATTAAACAGGAGGGTGGCCGCGCGGGCAGTATGCTGATTGCCTGGCGCGAAGAAGTTGCCCAGGCAAAAGGTATCGCGGCGCCTGAGGACTATACGACGCACACGACCATGCGCGATCCGAATGAAGTCTTCCAGTACAAATTTCCGGATGTGAACGGCAAAGTGCTCTCGAACGAAGACCCGAAGTTCAAGGACAAAGTGGTGCTGGCCATCGTGACCGGTACCTGGTGCCCGAACTGCCACGATGAAGCTCAGTATCTGGTGCAGCTCTACGCGAAGTATCACGACAAGGGTCTGGAGATTGTCGCGCTCGATTTCGAAGAGCCGGAACAGCAGGACGATCTGGCGCGGGTTCACGCCTTCATCAAGCAGTACAACGTCCCCTACACCTATCTGATCGCCGGCGCTCCGGCGGAAATGTGGGAGAAGCTGCCGCAGGCTGTGAATCTGAACACCTGGCCGGCGACCATCTTTGTGGGGCGCGACGGGAAGGTGAAGCACATCCACACGGGGTTTGCTTCTCCGGCGAGCGGCGTGTTCAATGACCAGTTGAAGCAGGAATTCACCTCGACCATTGAGACATTGCTGGCGCAGAAGCAGGAAATCACCCGCGCGGCACTTCAGTAGTCGCGGATTCTCCACCTTGCAGCCCGCTGGTTCCCAATCGCGGATCGGCGGGCTTTTTTGCTTAGACGGTGCAGCAGGAACTAAGGAAGCCTCTACCAGATGGTTTGAACCCCGGACGCCCGAATCCGTCCGTCCCGGCTGACAAGAGGCAAGGCGAGCGCGGCCGCCGTAGCAGAAATGATCCGGTCGGGCAGATCCGGAACTTCACTCCGAACTACTCGTTCAAGGCTTTCGGCGACTGCCCGATCAAACGGCGCCAACAGGCACGGAGTTTCGGGATCGTCCAAAGCTTCTATCAGCCGGATGCGCGCAATTGCAGGCAGGCGACCCTTCTCGACCAGATAGGTCAATTCCACCAGACAGATCGACGGCACGTGAATTAATTCTCCGTCTGCCGTGGCCAAATCGAGCGCATCGGACGCTCTGGCTGAGAGCCGTCGGTCACTTGCCAGATACCAGACAATGCTATGAGTATCGACTACCAGGCCGGGCATCAGAAATCTTCGCGGGGAAAATTCTGCCACATCTGGCGCTGATTTTCCTCAATCTCGTTCGCGGAAAGCGAAATATCCAGATCCGCCCATAATCCTCTCACGCTCCGGAACGGTGTCTTCTTGCCTGTTTCTTCGCGAAGGCGAGAGGCATGACGCAGGATCTCCTGCTGCTTCTCGTATGGCAACGCCCGAACGGCCTGCAGAATGGCTTGTTCCAGAGACATGATGACTTTAATTATCTGCTGCCGTGTGCTGAATGGATAGTATTCCCCTGGCGGGGTCTGCGTAACCGTCCCTCGGGAAAACAACAATTCCCCAGGATCTTTTGAAGGCCCTGGCCCCGAAATAATCGGGGGACTAGTCCCTATTCGAATATCTACTTTGCAACGGAAACAGAGCAAAGAGTATCTTTGTATATAGAGGCCGAATCTTCTAAAGGGGGCCCTCAAAGCAAAATGTTCGAGCGCTATACCGAAAAAGCCAGACGTGTCATATTCTTTGCCCGGTACGAGGCCAGTCAATTTGGCAGCCCGTACATAGAAACCGAGCATCTGCTTCTCGGTTTGCTGCGGGAAGACAAGCAGCTAGCCAACCGGTTTTTGCGGTCGCACGCGGCCGTGGATTCCATACGGAAACAGATTGAAGGCCACACTACGGTGCGCGAGAAAGTGTCGACGTCGGTCGATCTTCCGCTGAGCCACGAGTGTAAGCGCGTCCTCGCCTATGGCGCCGAGGAAGCGGAGCGGTTGAATCACAAACACATTGGGACGGAGCATTTGCTGCTCGGCCTGTTGCGCGAGGAGAAATGCTTTGCCGCCGAGATCCTGCACGAACGCGGACTCCGTCTCTCTACCATTCGGGAAGAGTTACAAAGATCGCAGTCGGAGAAAGTCGCGACCAACCGGCCTAAGGAAAGCTCTCTCCTCGCCGAGTTTTCGCGGGATTTGACGCAGTCGGCCATGGACAACTCGCTCGATCCTCTGATCGGGCGGGATTATGAGCTGGAACGGGTCATCCAGATTCTGTGCCGGCGGACCAAGAACAATCCGGTCCTGATCGGCGAACCGGGCGTTGGTAAGACGGCTATCGTCGAAGGTTTGGCGCAGAAGATTGCCGAAGGGGACGTCCCTTCGTTCCTCGCGGACAAGCGGATTCTGGCGCTCGATCTGTCACTGATCGTGGCCGGAACCAAATACCGCGGGCAGTTCGAAGAGCGTCTCAAAACCATCATGAAAGAACTGATGGAGAATCAGAACTCCATCATTTTCATCGATGAGCTGCATACGCTGGTGGGGGCGGGTTCGGCGGAAGGATCTCTCGATGCCGCCAATATCCTGAAACCGGCGTTGTCGCGTGGCGAAATTCAGTGTATCGGCGCTACCACGCCGGCTGAGTTTCGTAAGTCGATCGAGAAGGATCGTTCGCTCGAACGGCGTTTCCAGGCTGTCAAGGTTCCACCGCCCAACGAAGCGGATGCCGTGAAGATCATGTACGGCATCAAGGACCGATACGAGAAGTTCCACGCCGTCAGCTACACGGATGAGGCGATCGAATCGGCCGTTTATACATCGAACCGGTACATTCCGGATCGCTTCCTGCCGGACAAGGCGATCGATCTGATCGACGAAGCGGGCGCGCGCGTGAAATTGCGGCAGACCACTCTGCCGAGCGATCTGGCCGATATTCAGAAGCGCATCAAGTTCATCGTGCATCGCATGGAGAATGCGATTGCGAACCATGAATTCGAGAAGGCCCGGTTCTATTCCGACGAAGAACGCAAAGAGCGCGAGAACATGCGCCAGTTGCGTGAAAAATATAACCTCGACGATTCTTCGACCGGTGTTGTGACCAAAGAAGACATCGAAGACGTGGTGGCGCGCTGGACCGGCGTGCCCATGACGGCGATCCGGGAAGAAGAAGTCGCCAAACTGCTGCGCATCGAAGACGAGCTGCACCTGCGGATCGTCAGCCAGGAAAAAGCCATTTCCGCTCTGGCGCGGGCGATCCGGCGTTCACGCGCCGGTCTCAAAGCATCGGGGCGTCCGGCTGGTTCGTTCCTGTTCCTCGGACCCACGGGCGTCGGCAAAACCGAAGTGGCACGCGCACTCGCCAACTTCCTGTTCGGCAGCGAGAAGAGTCTGATCCGCTTCGACATGTCGGAGTTTATGGAGAAGCATTCGGTCTCGAAGCTGATCGGTTCGCCTCCCGGCTATGTGGGGTATGAAGAAGGCGGGCAGTTGACCGAGCGGGTGAAACGTTCGCCCTATTCGATCATTCTTCTCGACGAAATCGAGAAGGCGCACCCGGATATCTTCAACATCCTGCTGCAGGTTTTTGAAGACGGCCAGTTGACCGACGGACTCGGCAACCAGATCGATTTCAAGAACACGATCATCATCATGACCTCAAACCTGGGGGCGCGGTTCCTCGAGAAGAAAGGCCACCTGGGCTTCCAGGCGCCGGCTCTCGAAGGCCAGGCTTCCAAGGTGGAAGATCAGGTTCGCGGCGAGGTGAAACGGGCGTTCAATCCTGAATTCCTGAACCGGCTCGACGAGATCATCCTGTTCCTTTCGCTCTCCGACGACGATTTGATCAAGATCATGGATTTGATGGTGGAGGGCATCAACAAAAACCTCGAATCCAAACAGCTCAAGATCAAACTCAACGACGATGCGGCGAAATACATTCTGGAGAAGACCTGTATGGACCGCAGCTACGGTGCTCGTCCTCTGCGCAGGGCTCTGCAGAAATACATCGAAGACCCGCTGTCCGAAGCGCTGATTCAGGGCCTGTTGCCGAAGCCCGCCGAGCTGGAGATTTATCTCGGCGACCTCGGGATCTACTATCGCAATCTCACTCCCGCGCCGGAAGCAGTTCCGGTTGGAGCCGGAGAGCCGGAGCCGGGGCCTGGACCGGGCATCCCGCTCTATACGTTTTAAGCCAAGTAAAACTCGATTGAAGTTGACGGCGTCCGTATGACCTCCGGGCGCCGTTTTCATTCAGAATTGAGAACTGCGGATCTTTACCGTCCGCGCCAACTCATCCCGGACTTCGAGAATCTTGAGTTTAAGGTCTGGATCAGATTGATTTGCGGCCAGAAAATCGTCGACCGTCTTCAGAGCTTCTTTCGAATCCTGCCCTTCGACAAAGCTGGATAACCAGTTCGTCAGGAAGAAGATTTTGCGTTCGCGCTTAATCTGCGGCAGCGCATCGAGTGCGGGCTTCAGGTAGGGCAGGGAAAGCGCAGTCTGGTTCCAGCGGTTGAAGAGCCCCAGGCTGGCGGTGATCCAATCCTCCTGCACCGAAGCTTCCCCTCCGGACGCGCCTCCGGACGCGGCCACGTAACTGGCGAAATACTCCTTCTTGCTCTCGGCGCTGGGTGTGCCGGCGCCTGAGACCCACGCGTACTTGCGGCCGTCTTCGGTCTGATCGCGTTGCCGCTCGGCTGCCAGCAATTCGCCGGCGCCCGGATCACCGAGGGCTGTCAGTGATGCGATCAGATTCCAGCGGTCGCGCTGTTTCAACGGAACGCCGGGGACTTCCAGCCTGCCATCGAGCAGGCCGTGGATTGCCGCGCGAGCCTTCTCGGACGTCCCGACATTGTAGAGAGTGCGGAAATATGTGATGCGGAGATCAAGGGAAGGCGCGCCCGTCATACCGGCCAGCAGGAAAGTCTCGAACCGGTCAGTCAGTTGTCGGCGCGCAGCGGGATCGAGGTAGCTCTCATAGGTACCGCCGAGCCGTCCCATGATCGAAATCGCCAGTTCGGGATCCTTCTCGTTCGGCACCAAATCGAGCGCGAGGTTGACGTAATCGGAAGGCGCGACTCTGGTCTCCCGCAAGCCATCCCAGAGCGCCCCCCACAACAGCGTTCGCTCGAATGGGTTCGTGATGGACCCGAGCGTCCGAAGCACCTCGGCCTGGCTCCTGGCGTCTAACAGAAAGCGGCCGTAGGCATTGTCGCCGTCGTTGGCGAACACCCACGCCGGGCAGGATTTACCGACAGCCTCGGGGACGGGCGCTGCTGCTCCCGTGAGCGAAGCCATCACGCGTTCCCCAGCGCCGCTCGCGGATGCCAGCAGGATCTGCGTATGAAACGGCCAAACATGCCCTTCGCCCAACGCGTCTTTCTGTGTGATCTCGAAGGACGAGATTTTGCCCTCGCTGCACGCCCAGTTCACTTCCACCTGAGGCATGCCGCGCTGCTCCACCCACAGCTTCGCCCAAGGCGTGAGGTCGGTCTTCGAAGCGCGCGAAAAAGCCGCGATCAAGTCCTTCCATTCGGCATTTCCATAAGCGTGTTCACGCAAAAAGATGCGTACGCCGTCGCGGAAATTATCTTCGCCAATATTGAAAGCCAGCAGCTTCAGCAGACTCGGCGCTTTCTGATAAACGATCGCGCCGTAGGCCGACTTGGCGTCTTTCAGGTTCGCGATCTGCTGGTAAATCGGCGTGGTTCCATGCGTGCCGTCGATGCGGTAGGCCAGCGGCTTGATCGATTCGTAAAACCGTTTCCAGACCATGTCAGGCGGCTCGAGCTGCGCCTGCGTGTGATAGGCCATGTACTGCGCAAAGCCTTCCTTCAGCCAGAGATCGTCAAACCAGCGCATAGTGACGAAGTCGCCGAACCACTGGTGCGCCAGTTCGTGAATCACCGTGATCGCGCGCCGGTTGATGTCATTGACCGTCGGTACGGTTCGGAACAGGACCGTATCTTCATTCAGAAACGTCGCGCCCGCGTGCTCCATGCCGCCGTAAGGAAAGCCGGGGATCAGAACCTCGTCGTACTTAGGGAAGGGAAAGGGCTGGGCGAAGTAATCGGCCATCAGCTCCATGCCGTGCTGAACGCTGGTCTGGACCGCCGGCCACTCTTCTTTAGCGCGCGCCAGCATCGATTTGCGCACGTAGAGTTGCAGTGGAACGCCTCTGACGGTGGGGCCTTCGAGCCTTTCAAAAGGGCCTGTTGCGAAAGCGAACAGATAGGTGCTGATGGGCTTCGTCTCGTCGAAATGCCACTGCGTAGTTAAGGGCGTGTGGAACGACGACTGGACTTTGGTGTTCGAGATGGCCGTCCACTCTTTTGGCGTATTGAGCGTCAGAGTGAAGCGGGCTTTCAGGTCCGGCTGGTCGAAGCACGGAAAAGCGAGGCTGGCGTCCATCGGAACAAAGAGCGAATAGAGGTATTCGCTGCCATCCTGGCTATCGACGTAGCGGGTAATCGCGCGGGAAGCGGCGGCAATACCGGAGTCGAAATCGAGCTCGATGTTGTTTTCCCCCGCCTTCAGACTTGCGGTGGGAATGATGATGTGACCATTACCCTGAACTAGTTTTACGGCCGCCTGGTTGACCTTGAGGCCGCGCGCCGAACCGTCGATCACGTCGCCCCTCGGATTCAAATCGCGAAAGTCGAGCACCAGCGCCGCCGCGGGTTTGCGCGACAGCCGAAATTCGATAGCCGCGTGCCCCTGCATGCGAGGAGCTTTTGGTTCGACCGTGAGACTGAGCCGGTAGTGAAGGTCCGAAATGAGGGCGGCTCGTTCGCGCGCCAGATCGCGTGAAACGCCCTCCTCAGGCAGATCAGCGGCGGACGCTGTCGAGGACATAAGGATCAAAATCAGGGCGGGCCAAAAATGAAAAAGCCGCACGCGCCGAGATTAGCACGTGCGGCTGGGTATGAAAATCCAAATCAACCGCTGAATCAAGCAACGCCGTTACCGGCGACCTCCGCCGTGACCGCCACCATGGGAACCGCCTCCGCCTCCGCGAACTGCGCCACCGCCACGATATCCGCCGCCCGCGAAACCACGCGCGCCGCCGTAATATCCACCTCGATAACCTCCACCGCGGTAGCCGTAGCCTCCACCGTAGCCGAGTCCAAAACCGCCGCCATAGTACGAACCATAGTAGGGATAAGGTGACCCGTAGTAGCCGTATCCGGGATATCCGTATCCATACGCCGGATAAGGCGCGGCATAAGGACCGCCGTAACCGTACGCTGGGTAAGCAGGTCCGCCCACGCCGATCCCAAACCGGACTTGTGCGTTGGCCTGCGTCACCGGCATCAGAATCAAAATAGCTAAGAGTGCGAGAAGCGGAAACCCGATTTTTTTCGTCATTGTGAGCCTCCATCTACTACTACGCAAGACCCGGTCCATTGGGTGCATTGGCACGGGTCTCGGAACATTCCCTCGGGACTGATCAGCCCATTTCCCGCCTCTGCTATCATCAGAACCGTCCCGTCTTCTCGCCGGAAAAAACGGCTACAAATACAGCACTGCATACACCGCACTGCAACACAGATATGGAACCAGCCAGCCGCATCATCGGTCAGTGGGGTGGCGTCTCGGACGTAATCGCACCGGAGCGCGTCGTCTGCACTGTCTGGGCCAAGGCCGTGGGGAAGAATATCGCCCAGCGCACCCGAGCCGTAAAGCTGGTCCGCACTACTTTGATCGTTGAAGTGGAAGACGAACTGTGGCGGCGTAACCTTAGGTATTTAAAGGGGCAAATCCTCCGAAATCTGATTAAGGCCGTGGGTCCGGATCTGGTTGCCGATGTGGAATTTCGCGTCATGCCCGCCCGCCGCCCGGTTGAGCGGGAAACACTTCAACCCGCCGACAACGCTCTCACGCTCCGACCTTCTGACGACGCCGACGCTATCTCCGACCCCGGTCTCCGCCGCATTTATAAAGCTGCCCGCCGCCGCCAATCCGCCTGAACAGGAACCCGAATCTTGAAGCTGACCGACACAGAAGTTCGCTACGTGGCCAACCTCGCGAACCTGAATCTGACCGAAGAAGAAATCGCCCGCATGGTCCACGATCTCGATGGCATCCTCGGGCAGATGGACCGCCTCGCCGCTATCGACACGGAGGGCATCGCGCCGATGACGCAGGTTCTCTACGATGCGGCCGAAACCGCGACCCTGCGCCCGGATGTGGAACGTGCGTCCCTCGACAACGAACTGGCCCTCGCCAATGCTCCCAGCGCGGGTGACGGGTATTTTAAAGTGCCCCGAGTGATCGAGCGAGGTTGATCGAAAGATGACTCTGCACAGCATCGATTCCATTCGCGAAGGATTGCGGAAACGTTCGTTCAGCGCGGCTGAGCTGGCCCGCCAGGCCATTGAATTTGCCGAGGCGGAAAACCCGAAAACCAACGCTTATCTCCGCTTCTGTACCGACCGCGCGCTGGCAGCCGCGGAACGCGTCGATCGCAAACTCGCCGCCGGGGAAGACGCCGGTCCTCTCGCCGGCGTGCCGATTGCCGTCAAAGACGTAATCCTGACCAAAGGCGTGATCACCACCTGCGCCTCGAAGATGCTGGAGAATTACGTTCCCCCCTACGATGCCACTGCGGTCGAGCGGATTGAAGCGGCGGGCGGCGTGATCGTCGGCAAGACCAATTGCGATGAATTCGCCATGGGGTCTTCCAACGAAAACAGTGCGTTTGGCATAGTGCGCAACCCCGTCGCGCTGGACCGTGTGCCGGGCGGATCGAGCGGTGGTTCCGCCGCTGCGGTCGCCCAGGGAACGGCGGTATTGTCGCTCGGTTCCGATACCGGCGGCTCCATTCGCCAGCCGGCGTCATTCTGTGGAGTGGTGGGCGTTACCCCCACCTACGGCCGTGTGTCGCGCTACGGTCTGGTCGCGTTCGCCAGTTCGCTGGACCACATCGGACCCTTCGCCCGCACCGTGAAAGACGCCGCGACTCTGCTCGAAGTCATGGCTGGCCGAGACCCTCTCGACTCCACTTCGGCCGACGCGCCCGTGCCGAATTATGCCGCCCACCTCGATGGCCGGGTGAAAGGCCTTCGCCTCGGCGTGCCGACCCAATATATGAAACACGCGACCGGTGAAACTGCCGAACTGGCAACCCGCGCGATCGAACGTTTTCGCAGGATGGGCTGCGAGATTCGCGATATCAGCCTGCCCAACACCGAACACGCCGTCGCGACTTACTACATCATCTGTACCGCGGAAGCGAGCTCCAATCTGGCGCGCTTTGACGGCGTTCGTTATACCTACCGGTCGCCCTCTTCCGACACGCTCAGCGACATGTACCGCAATTCGCGCGGTGAAGCCTTCGGTCCGGAGGTGAAACGGCGCATTATGCTGGGCACCTACGTGCTCAGTCACGGCTATTACGACGCTTATTACCTCAAGGCGCAGAAAGTGCGCGCGCTCATCACCCGCGATTTCACCAACGCATTCCAATCGGTGGACGCCATCCTCGCGCCCGTTTCGCCTTTCCCGGCATTTCGAATCGGGGAGAAGGTGAATGACCCGATGGAGATGTATTTATCCGACATCTACACGATTACGGGCAGCCTGGCTGGCATACCCTGCATGAGCGTGCCCTGCGGCGCTACCACGGAAGGCCTGCCGGTGGGTCTGCAGATACTCTGTGATCATTTCGACGAACAGAAGATGTTCCGGCTCGCGCACGCTTTCGAAAACAGTTAGCATCAAAAGTTAGTAGCAAGTTCAACCCGTTCCACCAGTACCGCTTTACACACTCAAGGAGAAACATGGCTTTCACACTTCCCGCGCTGCCCTACGCTCCCGACGCACTGGAGCCTTATATCGATAAGATGACGATGGAGATCCATCACGGTAAACATCACAATGCCTATGTGACGAACCTGAATAAGGCGCTCGAATCCGCGCCCGATCTGGCGTCGAAATCGATCGAAGAACTGCTGGCCAATAATTGCACCATCGTTCCCGAAGCCATTCGCACCGCGGTCCGCAACAATGGCGGCGGTCACATCAACCATTCCATGTTCTGGACCATCATGGCCGCTCCCGCAGGGCCGGCTCAGCCGGATGGCGCTCTGCTCGAAGCCATCACCAGCACCTTCGGCAGCTTCGACACGTTCAAAGAAAAGTTCAACGCGGCGGCCACCACACGCTTCGGCTCCGGCTGGGCCTGGCTGCTCAAGAGCGGCGGCAAACTGGAAATCACCTCCGCCGCCAATCAGGACAGCCCCGTCATGGAAGGCAAATACCCTGTTATGGGCCTCGACGTCTGGGAACACGCCTACTATTTGAAGTATCAAAACCGCCGCCCGGAATACATCGGCGCGTGGTGGAGTGTCGTGAACTGGAAAGAAGTGGAAAAACGCTTCGCCGAAGGCAAGTAATTCTGCCGCGCGGCAAGTAGGGGGAACGACGCTACCGGGAATCCAGCCGGTACAGGTAAATCATGTGGGGCCGGTTGTCTACCAGCACCCGGTCCACACTTACCGGTTTCCAGCCCTGAATTTCGAAGTCATGCGACACAATCCGGGCTGACGGCCGCAGGTACTTCAGCAGCACCGGCTTCAGCCGCTCATTCGAACTGGTCAACAGATAAAGCGTCACCACGTCTGCGGGGCTCAGGTCATATTTCAGGGCATTTCCCTGAACGATCCGAACCTGATCGGAAAGTCCCAGCGCAGCCACCCGCGCCAGCGTCTTCAAATAAATATCCTTGCGGATCTCAATGCCCACCGCCCGCGCTTTGAACTTCTGCGCCGCCGCAATTACGATGCGGCCATCCCCGCAGCCGAGGTCATAGACCATCTCGCCAGGCTTCACCTGCGCGATCGTAAGCATCTTGTCTACTACGGTTTGAGGGGTTGGATAGGCTGGGGCCAGAATGTCCGGATCGGTAAAGCGCTGCGCTTGCAGCATCTCCGGCGCTAAACAGGCCATGAGCAAAAACACGGCTGCTACCGCGCGGGGTCGACTGAAGCTGTAAATCATGTCTAGTGTGAGGACGTTCCGGACGAGCTCACGAGTTTCAATTTTACGATATGTCCCATGATGTCCGACCAGGAAGTCCACACATCGCGCGGACGGCTGATGGTGTATTCATATCCGCGCAGCTTCTTGACTACGTTGCCGATCGGGTCGCGCCACGGATTTTGCTGCGGCACCAGGTTGTAATTCATGTAAAACACGGGATACGGCACGCTCACGAGGGATTTCAGGTTGTCGGAAGGGATGGAATCGTCGATCATTACCTTGGGTCCCGCGAAAATCACCGCGTCCACCGTATTGTTGGCCAGTTCCTGGGCAACCAACTGCGTCAGAAAGTCGCCGCCGCTGTGCGGATCGATCAGTTTCTGGTAGTCGATCATACCCGGCTTCACCGAGGCGAGGGCTTTGCCGAGCTCCGGGAAATCGATCTGAGCGGAATCGTCCTGGCGATAGAACACTCGTTGCTCGTTCATGTTGAACGCGACCAGGGAAAACTTGTAAATGCGCGGCTCCCGTGAGATGTTGCGCAGGATCGACACCAGCGCGCTCATATCGATAGGCGGGATGGTGGCCGCGAAACTCCGCTGCGGGGCAAAATTGATCAGCACCTTCACTCGCAGCGGATCCGCCACGTTCTCGCGCACCACCGGAGGTTCAGCCCGGAAGAATTCGTCGTCTGAAGCCTCAATGCTGCCCGCCGTAATCGCCAGCTTCATGTTCTGGTCTTTGCCATTCAGGGACGCCTCCGCATCCCAGTTGGATGAACAAACCCGCTCCTGCCGGTCCCGCATCATCCATGAGACGTGATAGCCGCCCTCGCCGACGTCGAAACCACCTTCCAGATAGGCGTCGCCTTTGATGTCTTCATTCAGCTGCGGCACTGTGTAGTGTTGCGAAAAGTAAACCGGGTGATCGAGGTTGCCGTCCAGCGTCACACGAAATATGATCGTGAGCTGATTGCTGTCGCCGGCCAGCTCTCTTAAGGGAACCGCCACGTCGTAACCGGAATGAAACCGCAGGTCGAAGCCAAGAATCGGTTTGATTGAGGTAACCGTGCAGGGCAGGTCCTTCTTGATCTCTTCGGTTTCCAGCACCGCGGCATCGTTCGAAATCAACTGAACCGTGCCTCCCGGAGTCGCCGGCTGCATCTCATTTTGGCCGGGAAGCAGAGGGATGGAGAAAGTGAAAAGGAGGAAAGCGGAGAAATTTGCGCTCAACCGGACCGCGCGCGCCACAGCAGGCACACTCAACAAGTGGGAATCCTCCGCAGCCAGCTGTGCAATCGGTCTTCCATTACTCGTTTTACCTGAATATTGGCTTTATGTTACACCCGAAAGAGTGTCCCGCACATCACCTTTTCTCGCCACATCAGGCAAGGTCCGATAATTAGTACCAATGACCCGATTCACCCGGCGGACGCTGCTTGCCAGCGCACTTCTTTCCGCCTGCAGCACCCGCAAGCGCGCCAAACGTTACGCCGGTTGGCTGTTCGTCGCCAGCGGGGCGGAACGTGCGATTGCGGTGGCGAACCTCTCGGATTTTCGCCGGATGACCACCATTCCTCTGGCTCATGCCCCCGACCTTTTGCTTGCGGGCCAAAAGCATGTTTACTCCCTGTCGGGTGAGGGCGCGGAACTGCTGGAAATCGATCCCGCGACTCTGAAAATCACGGCGCGTATGCCCCTGCCCGGCAAGCCGCTGACGGCTCGATTTGCGGACGAACACTCTGCCGGCATACTCCTCATTACCATCGAATCGCCGGCTCAGATCATCGCCCTGAATCTCACCAACCGCACCATCGTCGGCCGTACGCCGTTGCCCGGTCCCGCAGTGGATCTGGATGTGAACGGCCAAAACGCCGCCGTCGCCATCCCGTCCCAGCGCGCCATCGTCCGTCTGTCTGCAACGGACCTTAAGGTGGCCGGAACTACCTCCGTAGGCGTACCGTGCCAAGTCCTCCGCTTCCGTAACGATGGTCGAACGATTCTGGCGGGCTCCGCCGACGCTCGTCAGGTCGTGACCGTCGACGTGGCATCCGGAGCGCTCCTCGCGCGTTTACCTTTGCCGCTCGCTCCGTCCCATTTCTGTTTCAATTCCGACGGCGGTCAGATGTTCGTCACCGGAGCCGGTCAGGATTCCGTAACCATCGTCAGTCCTTATCAGAACGAGGTGGGCGAGACCATGCTGGCTGGCCGCACCCCTGACGCCATGGCGATCTCGATCCCGCGCAATCTCCTGCTGGTCACCAACCGCGAGACCGGCGACCTGACGATTCTTGACATCGAAACCCGCCATCTTTCCGCTTCAGTACACGTCGGCGGCGTACCCGGAGAGGTGATGGTGACCCCGGACGGCGAGTATGCTTTGGTGCTCGATCGTGCCAGCGGCAGCGTCTCCGTGGTTCGTCTCGACACCGTGCTCGAACCCAACAAAGGGGATGCCCCGGCGGCGGTAGTGCAACTGCGAACCAAGCCGCTGTTCACCACCTTCGCTACCGCTGGTGATGCCCGTTCCGCGCTTATCGTGCCTTCGCCTGTCGTTTAATATCCGTTGCTTGATAAAGGTCAGTTGGAGACCGTAATCACTTCGTTCGGTGACGTAGCGCCGGCAATTGTAATCGCAACCGGACGGCTGCCGGCGGCTACGGCCGGAACCACAAAGTTGAGCTGATATACGCCCACCAGATCCGGTGCCAGGCCGATGTAATTCACCACCGCGTTCACGCCTCCCACCGTAACGGTTACGTTCCCCGTCACCGGCGACAATCCATAGGGTGACCCCGCGCCCGTGACCAGTGGGCCGGCAGCATTCACCGGCCCGCCCCCCGTGAAGTATCCGACCAGCACATCTCCGACTTTCGCCGCTGCCGTCGTCGAGTTGATGCTTCCATTCGGATTCACCACCACTGCGCGATTGGTCTGGTAATAGAAGAACCCCGGCGTTCCCGTTGCCGGAACTACCACCGCAACCGAGTTACTTACGGTCGGTCCATTCTTGACCACCACCGTAGCCACGCCCGGTTGAATATCCAGCGGCATCTGAGCGTTCACCTGGTATTGATCGGCGTAAAACAGCGGCGCGGCTTCCCCGTTGACGGTCACGCTTGTGGTCGCCAAAGTAGTGGGGAGCGGTACCTTGGTCGCGTAAGTGGCGCCCGTTGCCAGACCGCTTCCGAACACGCTGAACAGGCTTCCCGGCGGCGTACTCGAAGCCACATAGCTTGCGGCATTCACCACCGCCTCAGCCGGATTGGTAAACGTGGAGTGCCCACTGACCGAGAACGCCGTCTGCGTACTCGCCAGGTTGGCGCTGAAATCCGCGCCCGCCGCGGAAGTTGCTGTAACCGCAAACGTGTAAGATGTTCCGCCGGTGTCCGTCACTGTTGCGGTCGCGAGGCAGCCCGACGTAACTGCGTAATTGCCGGATACGCTGTCCGCAACCGGTGTTCCGTTCGTCGCCACCGACCACGTGCCCGTCACCGCGCCCGCGCCATTGAACTGCAGCAGTCCTGAAATGCTGTTGACGCCCGTAACCGAAGTGCCCGACAGCAGAAAGCCGTTGCCGCTGAAGCCGTAGTAACCCGAAAGCGTCGCCGTTGCGCAAGTCACCGGCTGAGTTCCGCCGCTGCCCGTCAGCGTGTACGCAGCGTCCTGCCCATTGATGACAAAATTCTTACCGTCGTTATACGGAATCAACGTGTACGTGGCCGAATCTCCGCTCGTAATACTTACCGCGCCTACGCAGCCCGAAGCAATCGTATAACTGCCCGAAAGCGTCTGCTGCGCGCTCTGACCCTGATTCGTGTTCACGGTCAGGTGGAAAGTCACGCTCCCAATTCCATCGAACGTTGCTGTTCCCACGGCCTGATAAATCGCATTCAAGGCTAACGATGCGCTGAGATTCCGTCCGGTCAAAACCAGTGAGCGGGTTCCGTTCAAAGTCGCCGCCGAGCAACTGCCAGTCGTACTCAATGCCGTGCGTCCACTCCCGCTGAACATCAGACTGGGGCTGGCGCCGCTCACAATAAAATTCGAACCGCTGGCCGCTGTTATCGTCATCACCAGTGCATACGTGTTGCCTGAGCCGTCCGTAACCGTGGCCGTAGCTCCGCATCCCGATGTCACCGCATATTGGCCGGTGAGATTTGCCGTTGTCGGCTGACCGCTGGCCGTCACGTACCACGTTCCGGTGATCGCGCTTGTGCCATCGAATTGAAGTACGCCGGATATGTTATTCACGGCCGATACCGACCCGGTTTTCAACGCGAAACCCGATCCGTTGAATGCGTAGGATCCCGTAAGCAATGCGGCCGCGCAGGTTACAGTCGGCATCAGACTGCCGCTTCCCGTCAGCGAATACGTTCCATCCGCTCCGGTGATCAGAAAATCTTTACCCTCGTTGTAGGCTACGAGCGCGTAGCTGGCGCTGTCCCCCGACGTGAGGGTCAGCAGCCCGGCGCAGTTGGCCTGAAGGCTGTAAGTGCCCGAATATGTTTGCGCCGAACGGGCCGTTTGATTCGTATTGTTCGTCAGGGAAAATGTCACCTTGCTCAGACCATCGAAGGTGGCCGTTCCCATCCCTTGCAGCACGCTCGAAAAAATGACGGAAGAGCTAACGTCTCGGCCCGATAAGCTCAACGAGTAAGTCCCGCTCAGAGCAGCAGACGAACAAACGCCGCCGCCGATTTGCGGCTGCGCCATCAGCGTTGCCGTCGAAAAGAGAGTACTGATCAGAACTACCTTAAACATCTTCATTCGCGAAAACCTCAGGGAGACGTAGCGTATCGGCTCATGCAGAAAATCCCCAATCCCGGTAGAAAGTTCCGGGGCGAACATTCGCATACTGCCGCTCAGCGTGCCAATCAGCACTCTCATGCCCCATTCAGATCGCTGCATGCTGGGAACGTCACCACGTTTTATGGAACAAAGCGACCGTACGGACCCTTACAAAGGTTGGCCATACCCGTGCACTGATTCAGGACATCGCCCAGCGCCATTGTGGGTTTTCTGTTCGCTGGAGGTTGGGATATGTTTGTTAAACGCTACGGTTCTGGTTCAGATGACGGCTCTGTCCCGACCGATGCCGTCACCGAAGTGCGCCGCGAAGCGGCTCTGCTCAAGACGGGTGCCCTTCAGAACGCCATTTTCAACAGCGCCAATTTCTCCAGCATTGCCACTGATGAAAAAGGCGTCATCCAGCTTTTCAATGTCGGCGCCGAACGCATGCTGGGTTACACCGCGGACGAGGTTGTCGACAACATCACTCCTGCGGACATCTCCGATCCTCTCGAAGTCATTGCACGCGCCGAGGCCCTCAGTCTCGAACTGGGCACGCCCATCACTCCGGGCTTCGAAGCTCTCGTCTTCAAGGCCTCCCGAGGCATCGAAGACATCTATGAGCTGACCTACATCCGCAAAGATGGAAGCCGTTTCCCCGCAGTCGTATCCGTAACCGCATTGCGTGACGACCCCGGCGGAATCATCGGCTATCTCCTCATCGGCACCGACAATACCGCGCGCAAACTGGCCGAGGAGGCTCTGCTGAAAGCCGGAGCGCTGCAAAGCGCCATCTTCAACAGCGAAAATTTCTCGAGCATCGCCACTGACGAGAAGGGCGTTATCCAGGTATTCAACGTCGGCGCCGAACGCATGCTCGGCTACACGGCGCTTGAAGTGATGGATAAGATCACCCCTGCCGACATATCCGACCCTCAGGAAGTCATCGCACGGGCCCGAGCGCTCAGTCTCGAACTGGCTACCCCGATCACACCCGGCTTCGAAGCCCTGGTGTTCAAAGCTTCCCGAGGCATCGAAGACATTTACGAGTTGACTTACATCCGCAAAGATGGGAGCCGATTTCCCGCCGTAGTTTCGGTCACGGCACTCCGTGACGATCAGGGCGGAATCATCGGCTATCTCCTCATCGGCACTGACAACACCGCGCGCAAACTGGCCGAGCAGGCTCTGCTGAAAGCGGGGGCGCTCCAAAGCGCCATCTTCAACAGCGAGAACTTTTCGAGCATTGCCACGGACGAGAAAGGCGTCATTCAGTTATTCAACGTCGGCGCCGAACGCATGCTCGGCTACACGGCGCTTGAAGTGATGGATAAGATCACCCCTGCCGACATATCCGACCCTCAGGAAGTCATCGCACGAGCCCGTGCGCTCAGCCTCGAACTGGCCACCCCCATTACACCCGGCTTCGAAGCCCTGGTATTCAAAGCCTCACGCGGCATCGAAGACATTTACGAGCTGACTTACATCCGCAAAGATGGGAGCCGATTTCCCGCCGTAGTTTCCGTCACGGCGCTCCGCGACGATAAGGGCGAAATCATCGGCTACCTGCTGATCGGCACGGATAATACGGCGCGCAAGCAGGTCGAAGCGGAACAGAAAGTCCTCGATCAGCGTCTCCGCGATCAGCAGTTCTACACTCGCTCCCTCATCGAATCGAATATCGACGCCCTGATGACTACTGACCCGCGCGGCATTATTACCGACGTCAACCAGCAGATGCAGGCGTTGACGGGCTGCACCCGCGACGAACTGATCGGTGCCCCGTTCAAGGATTACTTCACCGATCCTGGCCTCGCCGAAGCGGCTATTAAGCGCGTCCTTAGCGGGGTCAAGGTCACTGACTACGAATTGACTGCCCGTGCCCGCGACGGTATGGAAACGGTGGTTTCTTACAACGCCACCACCTTCCACGACCGCGATCGGAAGCTGCAGGGAGTGTTCGCGGCCGCCCGCGACGTAACCGAGCGCAAACGATTTGAGCGCACGTTACAGGAAAATAACGTCGAGCTCGAAAGAGCGCGTGCCGCCGCCGAAAAAGCCAATCTCGCCAAATCGGACTTCCTCTCGAGCATGAGCCATGAGCTGCGTTCTCCGCTCAACGCCATTCTTGGCTTCGCCCAGTTGATAAGCTCCGACTCTCCCGCGCCTACTGCCTCCCAGACGGCCAGCATCGATCAGATCCTGAACGCCGGGTGGTATCTGCTTGAGTTGATCAACGAGATTCTGGACCTCGCCCAGATCGAATCCGGCAAGATGGCCCTGTCGAGGGAACCTACTTCGCTGGCAGAGGTCCTGCTCGAATGCCGTGCCATGGTTGAGCCGCAGGCGCAGCAGCGCGGTATCAGAATGACGTTTCCTCCGTTAGGCTGCGCCTACTTTGTGGATGCCGATCGCACTCGGCTCAAGCAGGTTCTGATAAACCTTCTCACTAACGCGATCAAATACAATCAGCCCAACGGCGAGGTGGTGGTCGATTGCGAATTGTCTCCCTCCGATGGATCGTCCCCGGAACGCCTTCGCATCAGCGTCAGAGATACCGGTCAAGGTTTGCCGCCCGATATGTTACTGCAGTTGTTTCAACCGTTCAACAGACTCGGTCAGGAGCGCGGAGCCGAACAAGGTACCGGCATCGGACTGGTAATGAGCAAGCGTCTCGTCGAACTCATGGGAGGTCTGATCGGCGTCGAGAGCATCGTAGGTCAGGGAAGCGTATTCTGGTTTGAATTGAATTCAACGGCCGAACCGACATTGGAAAGTGAATCCATTGCGCCATCGGTGATTGCTCAGATGCAGGCCCTGCCAGGCGCACCCTTGCGCACCCTGCTCTATGTGGAGGACAATCCGGCGAATTTGAAGCTGATCGAACAGTTGATCGCGCGTCGCCGCGACATTCGTCTGCTGAGCGCCAGGGACGGCAACACCGGCATCCAGTTGGCCCGCGCCCACCAGCCTGACGTGATCCTGATGGACATCAATCTGCCGGGTATCAGCGGCATTGAAGCCCTGAAAATCCTCCAGGAAGACGCGACCACCGCGCACATCCCTGTCATGGCCCTGAGCGCCAATGCCATGCCCCGCGACATTGAAAAAGGTTTGCAGGCCGGTTTCTTTCGCTACCTTACGAAGCCAATAAAAGTCCACGAGTTTATGAGTACGCTCGACGCGGCCCTCGAATTTGCGGCGCAGAAGTTAGTGGGAACCCATTAAATCCGGCGCGGGAATATGGTCACTTCAGCGAGTATTCTCAGCGCTCCTATCCTGATCGTCGATGACAAAGAGGCTAACGTCCGCCTGCTGGAGGGCATGCTTCGCGTCTCAGGCTACAGCGCCGTTCATTCCACAACCGACCCTCGCAGGGTTTGCGCTCTTTACAACGAGAACCGTTACGGGCTCATCCTGCTTGATCTCCAGATGCCTGGGATGACCGGGTTTGAAGTGTTGGAAGCCCTGAAGGAAATTGAGACTGACGGTTATCCTCCTGTTCTTGTCATCACCGCGCAGCCCGAGGAGAAACTACGGGCACTCGAAGCCGGCGCCCGGGATTTTGTCAGCAAACCGTTCGATTTCGCCGAACTCAATGCCCGCGTCCGTAACCTGCTCGAAGTGCGCCTCCTCCACCTCGAATCGAGGAATCACACCAAGGCGCTTGAGGCAACGGTCAGAGAGCTTGAGACCAGCCGCGAGGTCATTCGTCTCCAGACACTGGAGGAAAAACGCAGGGCGCAGGAAGAGTTAGCTCACGCGCAGCAAACTCAGGAAAGTTTGCTGCCGCGCATCCTGCCGCAGTTCGACAATTTCCGCATCCATGCTTTCAACAGCCCCACCCGCTACGTCGGCGGCGACTTCTACGACTTTCTGCAACTCAATTCAGGAGAATGGATGGGCGTACTCGCGGATGTCTCCGGCAAAGGCATGCCCGCCGCTTTGCTCAGTTCCATGGTGCTGGGCGCTCTCAATATGGAGTTTCGTTCCGGCAGACAACCCGGTGAGGTTCTGCAGCGCATCAACCTGCTGCTCTGCGAGAAATCGCTTCCCCCACAATTCGTCACTCTCTTTCTGTTCCTGCTGGGTCCGAGCGGTGCGGGGCAATTCATCAGTGCTGGACACAATCCCGCTTATCTCTTTCGTGCTGCCACCCAGGAAATTGAGAAGTTAAGCTCCGAAGCCTTCGTAGTCGGCATGTTTAACTTCGCCTCTTATCAATCCCGTACTTTGCACCTCGAGTTAGGTGACATACTCGTGGTCTATTCCGATGGCCTCACCGAAGCGGAAAATCCCGACGGCGACATGTGGGGTACCAGGAACCTCCTCAAAGTAATTCGCCAGCACGGTCCGGAGGGCAGTCATGCAGTGGAACAAGCAGTGCTTGGGGCTCTTGAAGCGTTCACCCAACTGACTCCGCAGACGGACGACATTACCTTCGTCGTCGTCGAAAAATGTCACTGAGCTAGCCAAACTTCCGTCGCGCGATCCTATGCACTAAGATATCGGGAAACCCAGATGAGGACTTCCCTGTGACCACGCCGCGCCCTGAGGCCCCCCGCTGGGAGGCGTACCTGTACGCCGCCACCATCTTCTTATCGGCCTTTCTTCTCTTTCAGGTCCAGCCCATCATTGCCAAAGTGATCCTGCCCTGGTTCGGCGGCTCCTCTGCTGTGTGGAGCACCTGCATGCTCTTCTTCCAGATGACCCTGCTCCTCGGCTACCTCTATGCGCACTGGCTTCATGAGGTTCGCGCAGGGAAGCAACAGGCCATCGTCCACACGGTCATGCTCGCGGCGAGCTTAATCGCTCTCCCCATCCTGCCCAACGCTTCCTGGAAACCGACCGGACCCGAGAACCCGTCGCTGCGCATACTCGGTTTGCTCGCCGTTACCATCGGCCTGCCCTATTTCATGCTGTCTTCGACCAGTCCATTGCTGCAGGCCTGGTATGCGCGGCGGAACCGGGGCATCCCTTATCGGTTGTTCGCGCTCTCCAATCTCGCGTCCATGTTGGCGCTGCTTACTTATCCCGTGCTGGTGGAACCCAACTTCACCACGCGGTTTCAGGGTCAAGCGTGGTCCGCCGGATACATCGTGTTCGCCATTGCATGCACTTTTGCCGCATGGCACGCATCAGCATCGAAAGCCGATGCCCCCGTGGTCGTAAGGTCGGAGCAGCCTCTCTCACCCGAGACTGTTGCGGTTGCTCCGGATCGACAAACCCAATTGCTCTGGCTGGGACTCGCCGCCTGCGCATCCACGCTGCTCCTGGGCGTCACCACTTTCCTGACACAGGACGTCGCTTCCATCCCATTCCTCTGGATCGTTCCGCTCAGCGTCTATCTGCTGACGTTCATCATCTGCTTTGAATCGCCCCGCTGGTACAACCGCGCCATCTTCTATCCTCTGCTGGCCGGCAGTCTTCTGCTGCTCGGTTTGTTCCTGCGGCCTTACAATCTTCCGGAGCGCATGACGGTCACTATCGGACTCGCCTGTGCCGCGCTCTTCGTATGCTGCATGGTCTGTCATGGAGAACTGGTCCGTCTGAAACCGGACCCGCGCTATCTCACCAGCTTCTACCTGATGGTCTCCGTCGGGGGAGCCATCGGCGGTTTGTTTGTTGGTCTCATCGCGCCCAATTTGTTCAAAGCCGATTACGAATTTCCGATCGGACTCGCGGCCTGCGCCATCCTCGCTGCCTGGGTCTTGTTGCGTGATCCAGCGAGTTGGCTGCGGCGCGGCGCAGGTCAGGCGGTCGGCCTGGCCATCGTAATGGCGGTGGTTTCCTACTCGGCGTACCTCGGCACCAAAACGGCTGAAACCGTGCATGGCTATCGAGCGGTGGACCGCAATTTCTATGGCTTGCTGCGTGTTGTCGATGTCGGCGAACCGCCCGCTGAAGATGCCTATCGCGAGTTGCTGCACGGCCGCATTGACCATGGCATTCAGATGCAGGACGCGCGCTACCGCCGGACGGCCGTCGAGTACTTCTGCGCTCCCAGCGGCATTGGACAAGCCATGACTCACCGGCAGAACGGAGTGCCATGGAAGGTCGGGATCGTCGGCCTCGGCTGCGGCACGCTGGCGGCCTATGGCCGTGCGGGCGATGCCGTAACCATCTACGAAATCAATCCCCTTGTGCTTCAACTGGCACACAGCCAGTTTACATATCTCGACGATTCACGCGCTTCCATCAACGTGGCGCTGGGAGACGGCCGCCTCTCTTTGGAGCGGCAGCCCAGTCAACAGTTCGACATGATGGTGATCGACGCATTCTCCGGCGATTCGGTCCCAGTCCACCTGCTCACCCGGGAAGCCTTTGCCATTTACTTCCGGCATCTCAAACCGGGCGGTGTTCTGTCGGTCAACATTTCCAACCGTTATCTCAACCTTGAACCCGTGATGGAGCGCGCCGCCGAATCGTTCGGAAAAACGGCGGTGGTCTTCGATTACTGGCCTCAATCCGATGCTGATTTCCTATGCACGGCTTCTTCGTGGGTGTTGATTGTCGACAAAAACTCGCCGGCACTTACGGGAATGAAGGGGGCGCGTGTCATCAAACCCCATACTGAATTCCGTACATGGACGGACGACTACTCGACGATGTTCAGCATTTTGAAGTAAGCTCAGTGACTCGCGGGCGGCTGCAGGTTTTGATTGAACCAGGCGATCGTCCGTTCCATCAGGTCTTTCGTATGCTCCGGCTTACTGATGCGATGGCCTTCGCCCGGATAAACGACTAACTGCGTCTTGACCCCGAGCGTCCTGAGTGCGTGCCAATATTCATAGGACTGCGGGGCAGGGCACTCAGCATCGCTGTCTCCCACCACAACCAGAGTGGGCGTTCTCACATTGCGGATCGCATCGATGGGCGAGCTGCGGGCGTAAATCGCCGGGCTGTCGTAAACCGATGCCCCAAAGTAAGGGATCAACCACTGGTCGATCAGGTTCTCTCCGTAGTAACTCTGCCAGTTCGCGATACCCGCGCCAGCCACTGCGGCATGAAACCGGCGGGTCTGTGTGATGGCCCACATGGTCATATAACCGCCATAACTCCACCCGGCGATACCGAGGCGGTCGGGATCCACCGGCAAGGCGCGGACAATCTGGTCGACCCCGAGCAGAATATCGCGCAGATCGCCTTTTCCGATGTCCCGCACGTTGCCGCGGGCAAACGTCTCACCGTCGCCAAAGCTTCCCCGGGGATTCGGAAAGAACACAAAATAGCCTTCGTTTGAAAGCACCGAAAGATCGAAGAAGCCCGGCCATGCCGGAAGCTTGGCCGCCGCCGGACCACCGTGGATCGAAACGACCATGGGGTATTTCTTTGCCGGATCGTAGTTCACCGGATAGAGCAGCCAGCCTTCGACATTGAAGTTGTCGCTGGGCCAGTGCCGCTTCTCTACCTTGCCCCAAAGCGGTTTCATCGCGTCATTATCGTGTGAGCGCTGAGTCCATTGATTCAGAGAACCAGCCCAAACGGCAGGTGGGGCGGCCCAGGAACTGTGAGTGGCAGCCACCGTTTTCCCGTCGTTCGAAGTGGCCAGAACGGCGCCACCGGCATTGATCGATTCATCGCCGTGCCAGAGGGTCTCGGTCGAGTTTGTTGCGGGGTCGAGAGTAACGATGGCAGATCCGCCGTCCACAATCTCCGTGAACAGAATATGGTTGTCCGGCGTCCAGCGCAGCCAATTGGGCGAGCTGTGGCGTAATGGTGTGATGTCCTTTGCTTCCTCACTGCCCGCCGCGCTCACTAGATAAATGTCGCCGCCGGTTGAGCCCTCATCGCTCATCAGGCCGCTGATAAAAGCGATCTGCTTCCCATCCGTAGACCAGCGCGGAACAGCGATCTGCAGTGTCGGCTTGTATACCAGCGACGGCTCACCACCCACTGCGGCAACGCTGAACAGTTGAGCAATCCACCAGTTGTTATCCCCGTTGCCCTTTGATGCCGTGTAGGCGAAGCGATCGCCCGAGGGCGACCAGTCGTACTCATACACGTAGGTATCGGCCGGCGTGACTAGATGGGTCTCGCCGCTCCGAACATCCACGACGAGGATGCGCTGCTCATAGATCTTTTCATCCACAACACCGGAATCCTTAGTTGACGGCTCCAGCGGACCGGCGGCTCGCGCTGCGTTTTCGGTGAAGAGGAGTCCGATGCGTTTGCCGTCCGGCGACCAGTGCGGCGTGGCAAGAAATCCGGTCAGATTCGTCAGCTTCTTCGGTGCGCCATTCACCGTCTGCGAGTAGAGTTGCAGCTGCCCGCCTTTTTCGATGTCGGAAAGAAACGCCAACTGGGTACTATCCGGCGACCATGCCAGGCTGTGTTCCGCGTGCGGTACCTTCCCCGCCGTAATCTTCTGAGCAGTCGCCCCCGGCCGTGTCAGATCGAGAAGGAGCAGCTCCGAATTGCGGGTCGGCTGGTTCTCTTTATCGCGGAGGATGACCGCCCATGAGACGTAGCGGCCGTCGGGCGAAACCTCTGTCTCCCGGTATTGAGTTGTCCCCGCCAGTGTCGAAACCATCTGCGGAATGGTTTGCCCGTGAAGGAGAGCCGCGGACAACAACAGCGCGGCTTCAATTGCCAGACAGGGGAATTTCAAAGTAGTACATTTCCTTTCCCGTCACGGGATCTTCCAGACCCGAAATGTAGACCGATGCGGCGGCGCTCACCTGAGGAGTCTGGAAGTAGACAAAACCGCTGGCCGATTGGCCCGCCGGAATCATCTTTGCGGCGAACGCTCGACCTTCCACTTCCCATTCCGCCAGTGGATTCTTCGGTATCTTACCCGGATGAACGCCGCCAAACGGACCCGGCACGACTTTCGGCTGGCGTGCGCCTTCGAGGTATTTCACGTCGGCCGCCGGAGTCGCTTCAATGCGAGTCCGGTCGGGCAGCGTATAGATCAGCTTCATATGATCCACCCGAACGGCGTCGGGTCCGTCGTTCTGGACTACGATGAGGACCGGCAGAATTCCGTAGCGCCAGGGGTTCAGCTTGCCGAACGCCGGGTGTGTTTCCTCATCCGTTTGGTACGGCTGGGCCGCGATAGTCAGCTTTTCGCTGGTTTGCCGGTGGGGGTAAGCGGCAGCCGCCTTTACCTCGAACTTCGGCTGGTCATTGTCCGCCGCGACTGCCGTGGCTATACTAACCAGCAGGAGCGCGATCCCCCTCCCCCTCTTGAAACGCAAAGCGATTTTCCTCCTGTACCGCGTTTTCGAGACGCTGTTATCCCCCCTCATCCTAATCTATTTGCTGAGGCGGGGCTTCGCCAGCAAGGCGTATCGGGCCTCACTCGGCCAGCGCCTCGGTAGCCTCGATCCCTCGCTCCAACAGACTGTTTCGGCCTCGATCTGGTTGCACGCCGTTTCCGTCGGCGAGGTGCTGGCGGCGGTTCCGCTGATCGAAGAACTGAAACGACAACTGCCGCGTACGCCGATTTTCGTCAGCGTTACCACGGTGGCCGGTCGGGAGACGGCCGACAAACGCCTGGCTGGACTGGCTACCGGCGTGTTTTATGCGCCGCTCGATTTCGCATGGTTCGTACGCCGCGTACTCAGACGTATTCGACCGTCGGTGGTCGTGATCCTCGAAACCGAGATCTGGCCGAACCTGTTCCGCGAAGCCAACCGTCTGGGCTGCGGCCTCGTCATTGTAAATGGCCGGATCTCAGACCGGGCACTGCCGCGCTACCGCCGCTTCGCACCGTTGTTCGGCGAAGTCCTTTCACTTTGCGACCGGATTCTGGTGCAGTCGGACGAGATGAAAGACCGGTTTGCTATCGCTGGAGCACCGGCCGAGATCATCGAGACCGCCGGCAATCTAAAGTACGACTTCAAGGCAGTTGAACTCGACCCGGCTTCGCCTGTAAACGCCTTCCTTCAGGCTTCGACTAAGCCCGTCTGGATCGCTGCCAGCACTTCGGCGGACGACACGATGGCCGAAGAAGATTCCGTTATCGCGGCCCAGCGCGAGCTTCCCGGATGGCGACTGATTGTGGCGCCACGCAAGCCGGAGCGATTTGCCGATGCCGCCCGCAAACTTGCAGGCTCAGGTCTGGCCTGGACACGCCGCACAGCCCTCGATTCACCCGGCGCCGAAGTGCTGCTGCTCGATTCCATCGGTGAACTCAGCGCCCTGTTTCCTTTCGCTACTGCTGTCTTCATGGGTGGAACGCTGGCCGACCGCGGCGGCCACAACATACTCGAACCGGCGGTTCATGGGAAACCGGTGATTGCCGGTCCGCATCTTGAAAACTTCCGCGACATCGAAGACCACTTCACGAAACACCGGGCCTTTATCCGTATCGGATCCGGGGCTGAACTTAAAGACGCACTGCTACGAGCGGCTGCCGACCCGATGCTGGGAATCAGGGCTCGGGAGGCCGCCGAAGCTCAGCGCGGCGCGGCGGCTCGAGTTGCCAGCCGCATGGTCGAGCTTTATGAGACTCGTTATCCTTCACAGCGGCCGCCTCAGTTAACTCATGCCATCCTCTATGGCCTTGCCTGGCTATGGAAAATATTCAGCGCGGCCGATCGCACACGCAAACTGCGGAGAGCCCGAAGGCTTCCGGTCCCTGTCGTCAGCATCGGCAACATCACCGCGGGCGGAACGGGGAAGACTCCCACCGCAATCGAACTCCTTCACCAGTTTCAGGATCTTCATCCGGGCCTGCTTACGCGGGGTCACGGGCGAAGCGTATCCGGCACCGTGCTGCTGCTTTCGAATGACCACGTCCCCGTGCCGCTCACGGGCGACGAACCCCAGTTGATTCGCCGTTCCGTCGATGCTCCGATCGGTATAGGCCCTGACCGTTATCAGGTGGGCTCCGAACTGCTTGCCGCGGAACCGGTGGGTCTGTTCTTTCTCGACGATGGCTTTCAACATCTTCAACTCGAGCGCGACTTCGACCTGGTTCTGATCGACGCTCTGCAGCCGTTCGGCTGCGGTCATCTGCTTCCGCTCGGACGTCTGCGCGAACCGCTCGAAGGTTTGGCTCGAGCCGACGGGTTCCTGATTGCCCGCTCGGACGAAGCACCCAATGTCGCGGCTATCGAATCCACCATTCGCCGGTACAATTCCTCAGCGCCGATCTTTCACTCGCGGATCCGCTTGCTCCACTGGCGCGATTCGGAGGGTTTGACGCATCCGGTGGGAAACCTCAAAGGTGTACCAACGGTGGCATTCTGCGGCCTGGGAAACCCGGATTCCTTCTGGCGATCCCTCGAAAATCTGGGGGTCGAACCACTCGGCCGTTACGATTACGGCGACCATCACAGTTACACGCCGTCGGAGATACGGCGTCTGGCGCAGCACGCACGCGACGTCGGGGCTGAGGTGCTGGTGACCACAGCCAAGGACGCCATCAATCTGGATGCAGGGTATCGGGAAATCGTAGCGCCGCTACGGTTGGTGTTTCTTGAAATCGGGATCGATATCGAGGCGAAGCAAGGTTTGGTCGAGAGGATCACGGGTTTAGTCCCGCTGGCCTCTCGACCAAAGTAACTAAGTAACTAAGCAGTCCGGTTGGATTCGGACTTGTCGCCGGCGATGGCTCCCTGAGCGGCCGCGAGGCGGGCGATCGGCACACGATAGGGTGAGCAGGAGACGTAATCCATACCGATTTTGAAGCAGAACTGCACTGAACTCGGCTCGCCGCCGTGCTCGCCACAGATGCCGACTTCGAGATCGGGCCGGGCTTTACGTCCCGCCTTTACCGCCATCTCGACCAGCTTGCCGACGCCTTCCTGATCCAGTACAGCGAACGGATCAGCCTTGAAGATTTTGGCTTCTTCGTAGTCCTTCTGGAACTTCGTATAGTCGTCGCGGGAGAGACCCATGGTGGTTTGGGTCAGATCGTTGGTACCGAAGGAGAAGAACTCAGCTTCCTTCGCAACCTTATCGGCGGTGAGCGCGGCGCGCGGGATTTCAATCATCGTCCCAACCATGTACTTCACTCTGGTTCCGGATTTGGCGAAGACTTCTTCGGCGACACGATCCACGATCTTCTTCTGGTTATCGAACTCTTCCACACTGCCGATCAGCGGGATCATGACTTCAGGAAGGACTTTGATGCCTTTTTTAGATACTTGAACGGCGGCCTCAAAGATAGCCCGGGACTGCATCTCCGTGATCTCCGGGTAGGTGACGCCGAGGCGGCAGCCGCGATGGCCGAGCATCGGGTTGAATTCGTGCAACTCTTCGACGCGGTGCAGAAGCTCGGGAAGCTGCTTCTTCAGATCCTTCACTGCGATGCCGTAGCGGGCGGATAGTTCCTTCTTGCCTTTGGTATCGAGGTGCGGAAGAAGGGCGTTGTCGACCATCAGGTTCTCGCGCTTGGGCAGGAACTCGTGGAGCGGGGGATCGAGGGTACGGATCACAACCGGATATCCGTCCATCGCTTTGAAGAGGCCGGCGAAATCCGACCGCTGCATGGGCAGCAGTTTCGCGAGCGCTTTGCGGCGGGTTTTTTCGTCGCGGGCGAGGATCATAGCCTGCACGTGAGGCAGACGCTCTTCAGCGAAGAACATATGCTCAGTGCGGCAGAGACCGATGCCTTCGGCGCCGAACTGACGGGCCACGATGGCATCGCGGGGGATGTCAGCGTTGGCGCGGATACCGAACTTGCCGCGGAACTCATCGGTCCAGCCCATGAACTTGCCGATGTAGTCATGGCTGAGATCGGGTTCAACGGTTTTGGCCTGGCCGACGAAGACATCGCCGGTGGTGCCGTCGAGCGAGATGAAGTCGCCTTCCTTTACGGTGACGGTTTTGCCGCCAACCTGAGCGGTGAAGATCTTCTTTGCTTCGTCGATGCGGATCCCTCCCGCGCCTACGACGCAGGGACGACCCATACCGCGAGCTACGACCGCGGCGTGGCTGGACTTGCCACCGATCGCAGTGAGGATACCTTTGGCGACGTCCATACCGTGGATGTCATCCGGGGTAGTTTCACGGCGAACCAGAAGTACAGGACCAGAGGGCGCCATTGTCACTGCGTCTTCGGCACTGAACGCCACGCGGCCGACGGCTGCTCCGGGCGATGCCGAAATGCCGGTGGTGACTTTGACGAGGTCTTTGACGCCCTTGGCATCGAAGACGGGGTGCAGCAACTGATCGAGCTGAGCGGGCGCGACGCGCAGGATGGCGTCTTTCTTCGAGATCATGCCTTCTTCGAACATGCCGACGGCAATGCGTACGGCGGCGGGGCCGGTACGTTTACCATTGCGGGTCTGCAGCATGTAGAGCTTGCCTTCCTGAATGGTGAACTCGAAATCCTGCATGTCTTTGTAGTGATTTTCGAGGTTGGTGGTGATCTCTTTGAGCTGATTGAAAGCCTCGGGAGATGCCTTTTCGAGATCGGCGATGGGGTGCGGGGTGCGGATGCCCGCGACCACGTCCTCACCCTGCGCGTTCATGAGGAACTCGCCGTAAAATACCTTCTCCCCTGAGCCGGGATCACGGGTGAAGCCAACGCCGGTACCGGAAGTGTCGCCCATGTTGCCGAAGACCATGGCCTGGACGTTGGCGGCGGTGCCGATGTGATCCGGAATCTTTTCCATCTTGCGGTAATAGGCCGCTTTGGGGTTCCACCAGCTGCGGAACACGGCGTCGCGCGACATGGAGAGCTGTTCGCGAGGATCTTGCGGGAAGGGCTTGCCGGTATCCTTCTGGACTAACTTTTTATAGTCGGCAATGATGGCTTTCAGATCGTCGGCGCTGAGATCGGTGTCGAGTTTGGCTTTGATTTTGTGTTTGCGGGCATCGAAGATGTGGTCGAACTTCTCCATCTCAATGTCGAGCGCCACTTCACCGAACATCTGAATGAAGCGACGGTAGCAATCGTAAGCGAAGCGCGGATTATTGCTCTTTGTCGCGAGGCCTTCGGCGGTTACGTCGTTCAGGCCCAGATTCAGAATCGTGTTCATCATGCCGGGCATGGAGAACTTAGCGCCCGAGCGAACGCTGAGCAGCAGAGGATCGCGGGCGTCACCCAGTTTCTGGCCGATGGTCTTCTCGAGCTTTACGATGGCCTTGTCGATCTCATTCTGAATTTCGACGGGAACCTGCTTGTTGTTATCGAAGTAAATATTGCAGACATCGGTGGCTATGGTGAAGCCGGGGGGCACGGGCAAGCCGGCGCGGGACATCTCCGCGAGGCCGGAGCCCTTACCACCCAGAATGTCTTTCATCTTGCCGTCGCCGTCGGCCGTGCCGCCGCCGAAGGAAAAAACGTGTTTGCTCATTTCGTCTCCAATTGGTTTATCAGTTTGTCGTGCCGGGAGCGGAAGGCTGAGTGCCCGACCCCACGACGATTTCGGAAAAATCCGCGATGGTGGAAAATTCAGCCAGCATCCGGTGCAGCAGAGTTAAGCGGTTACGCCGGACCGCGGGGTCGGGCGCATTGACCAGAACTTTGTCGAAGAAGAGATCGACTTTGGGACGCAAGGACGCGATCGCAGTGAGGGCACCCGGGTAATCGAGCGCGGCCAGTTCACCGCGCACGCGTTCGAATTCCCGATAAAGCTCGGCTTCGGGGCCGGCTTCAAGAAGCTCTGGTTTCAGAGCGTCGGCCAGACCTTCGAACTGAGCTTGTTTCAGAATGTTGCCGATGCGTTTGAAGCTGGCAGCCAAAGGTTCGAAATCGGCACTGGGCCGGACGTCGCGCACGGCTTCGAGGCGTTCATTGACGGACACAAGATCGTCCCAGCCTGAAGCGATGACGGCGTTGACTTCATCGTAGGCAAATCCGCGGACTTCGCGGAAGTAATAGCGAACACGATCGGCCACGAATTCTTCGAGCTGCGAATCGCCCAGCAGCAGGGATTGAATGGGGAGGCGAAGTTTGCCTTCGACGAGAATCTTGACGATGCCTTGCGCGGAACGGCGCAATGCGAAGGGATCTTTGGAACCCGTGGGAATGAGGCCGACTTTGAAGCAGCCGCGCAGAGTGTCGAGCTTGTCCGCGAGGGAGACCAGCGAGCCGGACTGGGTGCCGGGGATGGAATCTTCCATGCTGACGGGCTTGTAGTGATCGTAGATCGCGGCGGCGACTTCTTCGGGTTCGCCCTGGGCGCGCGCGTATAAACCGCCGACGACGCCCTGAAGTTCGGTGAACTCTTTGACGAGTTCGGTAGTGAGATCGGCCTTCGAAAGGCGCGCGGCGCGGATGGCATAGAACGCGGGATCATCGGGACCGAAAGCGTAACGGCCTTTCGCGGCGTTAAGCTCTTTTTCCGTGATTGGCTGGCCGGGATGCGCGAGGTGTTCGAGCAGGGTGAGCACCAGCTCTTCCATGCGCTCGGTCTTCTGCAGGTAAGTGCCGAGTTTGGCCTGGAAAGTGACGTTGGCGAGATCTTTCACACGCTCGGACAGCTTCTTTTTCTGATCGGCATCCCAGAAGAAACGGGCGTCATTGAAGCGGGCGCGCAGGACGCGCTCATTGCCATGGCGGATGAGGCCATCGGGATCGCCATCGGTGTTGGTGACCGCGACAAAGGTTGGCGCCAGATTGCCATCCGGGCCGTCAACCGAGAAGTATTTCTGGTGAACGCGCATCACGGTGATGAGCACTTCTTTGGGCAGCGTGAGGTATTCGGGATCGAACGAACCGGTGATGGGGGTGGGCCATTCGGTCAGGTTGACCAGGGTGTCGAGCAGGCTGTTGTCGCAGCGATATTTGGTGGAGACGGCGCGGATGCGCTTGCGGCGTTCGGTGGCCGAGAGCAGGACGTAGTTGTCGCGCAGCTTGTCTGCGAAGTTTTCGTAAGTGACAGGGAAGCGGGCCTTGCCTAACTTGCGGTGACCGGACGATTCATTGCCGGACGCGACACCCGCGATCTCAAACGGAATCACTTCGTCATCTAAAAGCGCCACGATCCAGCGGATGGGACGGATGAAGCGGATGCCACCTTTGCCGGTCCAATACATGGTTTTCGGGAAAGGCGTTTTGAGAATGAGCTGAGGCAGGGCTTCGGCGAGGATTGCGCTGGAGTCGCGGCCTGGGACTTTGCGAAGGTAGCTGTACTTTTCCGCTTTGCCGTCCGAGAGGACTTCGAGCTGATCGGCCTCGACGCCTTGCTTTTTGGCAAAGCCCACAACTGCGGCCGGCGGGGCGGATTTGGCCGGACCCCAGACGCGTTCTTCGGAATCCTGCTGGCGGGCGAGGATGCCTTCGGCGCGGACGACGAGACGCCGTGCGGTGGCATCGGTCTGAATGGATGACTGGCCGAGTTGATGTTGTTTGAGGAGGTCGCGGGTGGCGTTGCCCAGATATTCGAGGGCGCCGGCGAGCATCCAATCGGGTATTTCTTCGGCACCGATTTCGAGGAGGAGGTTCATTGGGCTGGTTCCTCGGAAATAAGGCAGGCGGAACCGCCTGCCCCACCTTGTGTACCAGTGATGTTTGATTGGTCGAGCCAGGCTTCGGCTACGCCTACCGCCAGTTTGCGGACTCGGCCGATTACACCTACGCGCTCCGTTACGCTGATGGCTCCGCGGGCGTCCAGCGTGTTGAAGAGATTGCTGCACTTGAGGACGTGGTCGTAGGCGGCGAGGAGGGGGAAGCGGGCTTTTTCAGTCGATTGAGGGTACAGATCGATCATGCGGCGGGCTTCGGATTCGTGGATGTCGAAAAGCTTCCAGAGGACGGGTACGTTCGCGACCTCGAAGTTGTAGACCGAATACTGGAGTTCGTCGGTATAACGAACGTCGCGGTACTTTACGCCCTCTGTCCACGTGATGTCATAGACGCTGTCCACACCTTGCAGGAAGGCAGTGAGGCGTTCCAGTCCATAGGTGATTTCCGCGGGCACCAACTCCAGATCGATGCCGCCGCACTGTTGAAAGTAAGTGAACTGGGTGATCTCAAGACCATCGAGCATTACCTGCCAGCCCACGCCCCATGCGCCAAGGGTGGGCGATTCCCAGTTGTCTTCTTCCAGCTTGATGTCGTGCTTGCGCAGATCGATCCCAATGGCTTCGAGGCTACCCATGTATTGCTCGATCACGTCGGCGGGCGTCGGCTTGAGGATGACCTGCAACTGCATGTGCTTGTAGAGGCGATTCGGATTGTCGCCATAGCGGCCATCGGCGGGACGGCGGCTGGGCTGGACATAGGCGGTGCGGTACGGCTTGGGTCCGAGGACGCGCAGGAAGGTTTCGGGGCACATGGTGCCGGCGCCGACCTCGATGTCGAACGGTTCCTGAATGATGCAGCCGCGATCACTCCAATATTTCTTGAGGCGAAGTACGATTTCCTGAAAACTGGGCGTCATGCGGCGGCTTCCAATACGGGTACGGTGATGAGGCGGCGTTCGATGTGAGATTCCATTTGCTGGGCGAGGAAGCGGCGAAGGTCGGCCGCGGTGGATTGAGACCAGGGGCGATCTGAGAGCTGGGCGATCGGGGTACGGAGGATTTCCTCGGCAATCAAGCGGGACTCGGGAGTCAGTTCCCAGGTATTACGCATGTCGAGAGCGCCGCGGCAATGACTGCAGAAGAGGCCGTCGCGATGGCGGGTGAAGAAGGCACGCTCGGGATTCTCAGGATCGTCCAACCAGGAGCCGCATCCGAGGCAGGCGTGCAGGTCCGGCATTAATCCGGCGAGTCGTACGGCCCAGAGGCTGAAGTAAGTGGCGGCGCGCCAGACAGCGCCGGGAGCGCGGGTGCGCAGGTGTTCCAGCATGGAGGTGAGCAGGCGGAAGTATTTCTCGTTGGGCTCGGCGGCGGGGAGGAGTTGCTCGGTGACTTCGGAGAAGAAATCGAGGGCGCAGGCGGCGGAAAAATCGTTGAGGAGGCCGAACTGCGACTGGATGAGGTCGCAGGAATCGATATTGACGAGGTCGTGCGATTCGCGCTGAAAGTAAGACATCCGTATGTGTGAAAGCCGTTCTAATGCCGAACCAAATCCGCTCTTTGGACGTCGAGCCCGACGGGCCACGCCGCGTAGTTTTCCGAGGTCGCGCGTCAGAAAACTGACGATGAGATCACCCTCGCGGAAAGGCCAGGTCGCGAGAATGAAAGCTTCGCTCATGCGAGCGGGCATAAGGCTTCGACTGACGGAAAGTCCAAGGTTAGCACGCGAATGGAAGTGGTCGCGGGCGGCGAGACGGGGTTGACGGCGATTCGAATGAACGAACCCAATCGGGTGCTGGAAGGGCGTTGCGGCCGATTTACAAAACGAAGCCGGTAGCTCGGATTATGCATCTGCCAGGGCTTTTGGACGATTCGAATGAACGAACCCAAATCGAATTGTTGGCAGGCCGGCATGATGACTCTTGAGTGTAGACCACGGGTTGGAGGTGAGAACGGTAAGTGTACTGGATTCAGAGAAAAGTGCCTGTGAACGGGTTTTTGCCAGGCCCCGAATTAGCATGGAACGATGAGAACGCAGAAGGGCGAGCTCCGGCGGACGCTGCCGGATCTGGACGATCACCCGGAGCAGTTGGAGCGGGTTGAGTTGGTGGATGGGGAGTCGGTCGAAGACGGTCGGCTGGCGGATGGGACTTCTCCGGCCGGACGATTGGCCAGTTGGTGGTGCATCGGTCGCTGATCGAGGCGGTCTCTTTTGCTAATGCCACGATTCAATCAGTAAGGTTGCGCGATGTGCGGTTTGTCCGGTGCGACCTGTCGAATTCCGTGATGCGGGGGCTCCAGGCGAACCGGGTGGAGTTTATCGATTGCCGGCTGATGGGGATGAAGGCGGCGGAGTGCCGGATGGAGGACGTTTTGCTGGAGCGGTGCGATTCGCGATATGCGCAGTTCACGGCGGGGGCGATGCGGCGGTCGGATTTCATCGATACGCAACTGCAGGAGAGCGATTTTCGCGGGGTGAATCTGGAGAATTCGCGGTGGGTCCGGTCGAGCCTGTCGCGGGCGGATCTAAATGGGGCGAAGATGACGGGGGCGGATTTGCGCGGAGCCGAGATTGATGGGCTGACCGTTGGGGCGACGGATGTGGCGGGGGCGATTGTGAGTCCGAGCCAGGCGATGGAATTGGCAAGGCTGCTCGGTTTGGTGATTCGATGATGGGGACGGTGCGAAATTTCGACTGGTGGACGGAGGGCTGGTTTGACAAGCGGGCAGCGATTTTTTGCGTTAAAAGACATTCAGGTTGCCAGCGGTGATGTGGAAGTATCAGCGGAAATTTGCGGTCATCGCGAGCAAGTAAACGCTGACGACAATATATGGGTTATTAGCACGAAGGGGCTTCAGGGGAGGCCAATCAGCGAGATGCCGACTGCGCGTCAAAGTCAGACGAGCAGGTCCGGGGCCTGCACATTCCGATAAGCGAACTTTACGGGCAGATAACCAGGCTTTTAGAGCCGGCAAGTCATAAATTCTCCGCTGCTGGGAATGCCAATATGCCAGCGTTGCCGTGGCGCGCTGCCCGGCATTGCCCGCTGGCACCGCGCCGCGTCACGGCTACCATAATTAAGGCCAGAAACGGAATCTTTCATGCCATTCGTTCCCATCGCATTTGTTCATCAGCGGGCGCTGGACTCCGCGATTCGAAACGTGGAGAATTCGTTTTCCCCTCAAGTTGTCCACATCCGTCGCTCGTTCGGCGAGGATGCGTCAGGCGCACCGTCTATATTCTTCCGAGTGCTCGTGCGCGATGATGCTGCTCGTTTGGATAACCTCCGGGAATTTGCGCAGCGGATATCGATTGATCTCATGAACGCAGCTGGCACCGACGAAAATGGACTTCATGCCTATTTCGATTTCAGAAGCGTTTCTGAACAGGCTCGCCTTCGAGATCCCGATTGGGAATAGAAGATGGCCTATCCCGATGAGCTTCTTGAATCCGCCAATTCTCCGGTGCAGGTAATTCCCGAAACTCCAGCCAATCTGCGACGGGCGGTTTCGTCCGCGTATTATGCGCTCTTTCACCTTTTAATCGGCGAGGCGTGCAACGACTGGTCGCGGCCGGAGCAGCGAGTCAGACTGGCGCGAAAGTTTGAGCATCCTCGGATGCGAGACGCATCGAAACACTGCGTTGATAAATATAAGAACGCAGCTTCCGGGTCGGCAGAGTCGCATCTCTTTGCTGTCGCGCACGCCTTCTTTCAGCTTCAGGAGAAGCGCCATACTGCCGATTACGATCTTTCAAAGACCTTTCTGTACACCGAAGTTGCTCTTGATATTTATCTGGCTCAGGATGCATTTGAGGGCTGGAGCAAGATTCGGGACGAACAGATTTCGCACGACTATCTCTTTTCACTGCTCTTCAAAGACAAATCCTGAGCCTTGCGTTCTCCTTCACGGTCTCAGTCTATTTCTGGCGAGAGCAGCCCTACCAACAAATCGGGTCGTAAGCGCGGAAAAACGGTGCTACCGGAATGTGGGCATCAACTCCCGCACGCACGAGGGCGTCGAGCCGTGAAAGCCAGGGAATTCTGCTTGACACTGACGCATAACGCGCATCGCACGGTTGTGGCGGAAAGTCGAGATGGCGGTGTCATTCCGCGAGAGCCGACAAACCGTCAAGGTGTCGCCGTGTGGCCCGAAGCCTTAGTTTCGATCACGCGGCGCGGCCGTTCCCCCGACGCCGCCGAAATACACGGGATGGGCCCGATCCAGTGCAGTACTATATCTCAGAGATTCGTCAGCACAGGAAAAGGCGCAATGTCGAGACCCGAAACGATTATTGAGGACCACGCAGAAGGCGACCACGTGCAGCCTGGACAGGACTCGTTGCAACGTGACAGAGGCGCCGGCCCAACAGTGCAGGAAGTACACGTCGACTTTCTTCTCGAGGAGGAGTTCAGTTCCGATCCAGAGTTCTTGCGTAGTTTTGTCAAGGCGGCCCGCCAGCCCGGCACCGCATTCCAGGTGGAACGCGTTCGGCACTCAGTCTCAGATCAAAGCGGCGAGGCCGATCTCATTGTCGTTTACAGGCAGCTCGAAGGCGCCGCGGAACGGGTCGCAATCCTGATCGAGGACAAGATTCGGGCGAGTTTCCAACCTCGTCAGGCGGAGAGGTACCGGGAGCGCGGCGACGCTGGAACGGGCCTTGAATGGAACCGGTACTGGACATGCCTGGTGGCTCCTAAGAGCTATATGGTCGCAAGACCCGACCATGGTTTTGATGCCGCTGTAGCACTGGAACAAGTGAAAGAATGGCTTGCCGTCAGCGAACCAAGGCGACGCGAGTTTAAAGTTGGCGTGATCGATCAGGCGATTGAGAAGGCTTTAAGAACGGGGGTCCAGAACGTCGACCCAGTCATGACAGCCTTCCGTGCAAACTACTTTGCGTTCTTTGAGGAGTTCTTCAAGGACCGGCGACAAGACGTCCACACGCGACCCCCGGCGCCGACATGGGCGGGCGACTCTTGGTTCGATGTCCGCAGCCGACTTCTGCCGGATGGCGCATACATCAATCACAAGTCTGAGGTCGGCTTCGTCGATCTCACCTTTCCCAAAACGAGCGCTGCACTCCTGAGGTCCGTCGAGCCCTGGTTAGAGGACGGCATGAGGATTGAGCAGACCAATAAGAGCGCCGCAATCCGGGTTGAGGTCTCGACAATCAAGCGATTTGACGACTTCGCTCAGCAGCGCCCAAAGGTCGCTGAAGCGTTGTCGAGCGTAGATAGACTGTTGCAGTTCTATGTCCGTGAACGCTCTCGATTGGAGCCGGTCTTAAGAAGCGCGCGAACTGGCGCCGTTCGATAGCGCTTACTTAATGGCATCTGAGGATGCTTGTTTCCCTTGGTCGTCGGGAAACGTGGGCCGCCTACCTCGCGGTCCCTTTGCCTGGGCGCTTTTCCCTGCCTTAACGCTCGACGAGGCACTCGGCCGTAAAACGCGCAACCCGGAAAAGTGTAACTCGTTTCCCGTCAGGCAGCGTGGTCAACTTCGACTGCGCCAGCGAAACTGGAAGGCGCGGGTATTGAAATTCCCTCCTCACGCAAACCCTGCACATGGAACTCGATGGCTTCCTGGATCAGTTGCTCCACCTCATCTCGCGAGTCGCCAACCGAGATCACGCCTGGAAGATCCGGGACATACGCTCCCCAGGAACTGGATCCCTTCTCGAAGATCACCGTGTATGTCACTAATCCCCTCCTTTTTCTCAAGGCCTGAACTACGGAGAATGGCTTTCAGCGTCCCTATCGGCACGTCTTTACCTGGTTGACCGGGCACAGTAACGACCATACCCTTTTCCGGGTGCAGGAACTGGCGGTGACTGCCTTTGGTCTTCCCGCTCGAAAGTGGGAAAAACGAGCGCGGCGCTACCTTACCGACTCGATCATCTCGATTTCCTGCTTCAACAGCGTGTTCACCATCTCGCTGAGGGGCATGCCTTTCTGGGCCGCGGGTTCCGCGAGATAGGTTTGGACGTCGGCGTTCGAATAGATTGGCAAGCGAAGTTCAGCGTTGGGCCGGAAAAACTTGCCGCGTTCACCTTTAGTGAAATCGTACTCAGGCTTCATGCTTGTTCCTCGTGGTTAGCGGCATACTCTGAGTACCAACACGGCAGGCTGGTTATCCCGCCGATCCGGCAGCGGATTGCAGTAAAGGGCCCAATGCAAGATCCTCGTCAATTAATGGCAGGCTGATTCCGTAACCACGATGCGCTGTTAAGTTGCACGCGGAGCCAAAGCCCGCAGTGCCGGCAATAGCATTCTCAAGGCTCACAGCCATCTTTGCGCACACGCGCCATTAATGCATGTGCAGTTCTTGTGGAACCTGCTGGCGGCGGACTTTGATTTTGCTTTCGTCCTTTCGGGCCGCGGCAAGGTCATAGGCCAGCTGCATCCTCAACCATGTTTCCTCCGTGCTGCCAAAGGCCTTCGTCAGCCGGATTGCCATTTCCGGGCTGATGGCCGACTTGCCTGAGATGACGTTGTTGAGCGCCTGCCGGGTGACCCCCAGAATTTTTGCCCCCTCGGAGATTGACAACCCCAGAGGTTCAAGGCACGCGTTCCGAATGCTGCGTCCGGGATGCGGCGGATTTTTCATGGTCATGGATATTGTCTCCTTCTCACTTAGTGGTAGTCGATCAATTCAACATCAAAAGCATCTTCTTTCTCGAATCGAAAGATGATGCGCCAGTTTGCGCGTACTGTCACGGACCAGAAACCGCGCCACCTGCCCGTGAGCGGATGCAGCCGATAGCCGGGTAGGTTGAGGGCCTGCGGCATCGCGGCCTGATCGAGGCGGCCCAAAATGTCTTCGACGTCATCCAGCAAATCAGGCCTTATTCCGCGCCGGTCGTCGCGTTCGAAAAGGCGTTTGAGGCCACGATGTTTGAAGCTTTTAATCATTGCGGCGCATGGTAGGGCCAGGTTTGCCGACTGTCAAGTTATACTTTACAACACGGTGGCACATCAGTGCGCACGGCGCGCGGCGGACTCGGCCCGTCGCAGCGATATCTCACTGCACCATTCCGCGATCAGGTCTATTACGGTCCCATCGCTAGCGGGGAGGTGGGAGTTGCGGCGCTGACGAACTTGTACGGCTATACGTTTATACCGTTGGTGCTGCGGGAGTTGCGCGGGTCGGCTCTGCGTGAATGCGTGCGGTCTCACGGCCCAGAAGAATTCCGCGGGCGTCCAATTGGTTCCATTCCGTCCCAGCTTAATGGCGGAGCGCCGATATGTCGATAATCTAAAAATAGTATCCGTCGTGTCAGAAAATGGTCAAGCTGTCCATCATTCAACCTGAAATCCGCATGCAGCGATAAACTCCCGAAGAGTCTTGGTGTCGTTTCAGGATCGCGAATCGTACGGTAAAAGGCCTTCAGCAACGGCATCAACCACATCCACCGTTCAGGTGAAGCCAAGCAGCCGTCCTGCTTAATGTGCCTCGCTCTCACCGAGAGGAACGACCGCGCAACCCGTCAGGAAGCGCCGGAGTTGGGCTTGTTGTGGAGAGCGGCTGACCTGAGCGACCACCGGTGCGGGAACCAGGGGAATAACGCCAAATTCTAAACGGGCCTTGTGTTCGGGAGCAAAAACCTCTCTCCTTAAAGCAATTCAGCGCTGCGATCCTTTACAAATCTCAAGAGTCAGTGGCCTTTTGCGCGATGTACTATCGTACGGAAACAGGAAGCAGACTCAGTCGACGCGCAGGCTGAGGTACTGTGCCGCCTGTGCGTGCGCGCTGTTGCATAGTTGCCCAAACGCCGATTTAGAGGATGCCAATGAACACTTCCACATTCAGACGACTCTGCGCCGTTCATGCCGTTATTCTGCCCCTCCTGGCAATCGTGGCTCCGGCTCAGGGACCCGGTGGGGCGGGGCCTGGCGGTCAGGGCCGGGGTCCAGGGGGTGCTCCGCCTCCGGGCTTCGGTGGACCCCCTCCTCCGACTCAGGGTTTCGAGTCCAACGTTCAGCTACCGGCGAACTATTTGCCGCAAGAGGCCGCGGCTGTCAATGTCGTCGAGAACTGGGTCAGGACTACGGCGGCCCACGACCTCGACGGCGCCATGTCGGTGCTCGATAACAACATGATCGTTCGACCCGACCCGGCCCGGCAGCCGGCGTACGGCCCCGTCCCCCAATGCTCGTCGTACCCATTCACACGGGATAACAGCATTGTCAGACTCGACGAAGTGTACGTTGTCGGCGGCCCGCTGGACACGATGGCGCTGTTCAAGCGCGCGGACATCAACGGCCCCGCCGCCCCTCCCGGCGGTCGAGGCGCCGGCTTTGGCGGATTCACCATACAGGTGGCGGTGATGGTTCGCGTCAGCAACGGGAGGATCACTGAGTGGCTGGACGCGCCCATGAACAGGATTGGGGGACTCGTCAACTCGTCGGAGGGAGGGCTCACGCAGGCGCCCGCCGGGGCCAACGTTCCGGAAGCCTGCAAAAAGTATCCAGTCGCTGGGCAGGCCCCGGCCGCGCAGACCAGGCCGGTGGGGCAGATTCTGTCCTATGGCACGGCGAAGCCCGAGCGGTATTGGAATGTTGAAGAGATGCAGGCGGCTCAAGCTGTCCGCGCCTGGTTCGCGGCACGGGAAGCGGGCGACCCTCTGCTCCTCGGCGCCTTCGTGGACCAGAATGTGGTCTTCCGCGCCAGCCCGGCGGCGCCATTCGCGAAGGGCCGCGATAAACTTCTCCGGACCGTCTGCGGGACCATCGGGGGGCAGCAACGTCTGACTAAGCTCTTCCCGATCGGCTCAGACTTCGACTCGTTGGTGCTCACCGAGTCGGTTAATAGTCAGGGCGCTCGGACGGCAAGCCTCTTCCGCGTCCAGAAGAGCCTGATCACCGAGTGGATGGACGTGGTGGTCGAAGCTCAGGGGCCTGCCCCGGCGGCGAATCCGGGTTCGGCGGCGTGCCAGGCCGTGAACACGGCGCTCGCGCGTTGATTGGGCCATGCTAACAGTCTCGTCGGACCCGGATTCTGCTCTGACGCCGATGTGTGGAAGAGGCCCGGTGGCGCATTGCTGATATGTCCCGTCGAACACGCACAAACATCGCTATCCTGACGGGCGGCGGGCCGGCGATTCGGGGGCTTAGGGAAGGTTAATCCGGGGCAGAGAGGCTTCGGTAATACGCCATTAGATCGAGTGGCGGCGGTGTATGACCCATGGTCCGCAGGAAACCGGAAACCTGTCCGCGATGGTGTGTTGCATGGTTAACGACGTGCAATACGATCTGCCAGATGGGGGTTTCGTAAGGGTTGCCCTTGAGGTCCGTGTAATGTACTCGGGCGCACGCCGATTCATCAGTCAGGCCGCCTGCCCAAGTCAGCCAATCCTCAAGCAGACGTGGCCAGTCATATCGGAGGACTTCCAAGCGCATGTCCTTTTTCGGGGTCTATGAAGCGTGCCGGCGGATTGTTCGAATACGTCCGAGCCACACTCGGTCGGCTGCATAGATATGCACCAGCGTGCCGAGTACGTTGCGGTCAGCGGTTCCGAAATCATGCGTCAGGTCGTCAGCCGGGAGAATGACGGCTGCGTCCATCAGCCGATGGGAGATCCGGTGAGGAGATCGATCGGCCGCTGACCAATCGGGCAAGCACGCGTACTAACCGAAGTCAATTGTTGCGAACGTAGAGAGCGGCTCTACCTTACCGACTCGATTATCTGGATTTCCTGCTTCAATAGCATGTTTACCATCTCGCTGAGGGGCATGCCTTTCTGGGCTGCTCGTTCCGCGAGATAGGTCTGGACGTCGGCGTTCAAATAGATTGGCAAGCGAAGTTCAGCGTTGGGCCGGAAAAACTTGCCGCGTTCGCGAACCTGACTTCGGGCCGCCTGCGCACCTACCTGGGGTCGCAGACGGCTTTGCTCTTCGCGTGGAGATTCTCCCCAGCATACTCAGTACGAGTGCGTTTCGGTCAAATTTGTCTCGCAGCACCGACGACGGCGGATCGCTCAGCGTGACACTTCAGGGGGGACTGACAATCCCAGGTCCGGCTCGATATGTTCGCAGAGGAGATTCAGCATCAGCCGGGGACCATAATTGGAAACGGTATGTGGGCACCACTGGCGCCGATGTGGAAGTGACATCGAGGGACTTTTAATGGATCGTGGCTACCAGCACCGTTCAGATGTATTCGGATCATTTTGATACTTCGTCCCGCGAAGCGCAGACCAAACCGGAAACGTTGGATCGACCAACCCCGTTGCCCCACCTTCGCGCCGATATACTCGTGCCTGGAGAGTTCCAGAATCAAATTCTGGCGGATGTCGTGAGGGTTCAGCGTGGTCATAGTTTTGGGTCTACAAGCAAAAAACAGCCTTTGCCTTCCATCCGTAGTCCCAGTTTAACTATTTGATTGTAAGAGCCAGAGGTTTTGGTGCGCCCGGGGTGACTCGAACACCCGACCTGCTGGTTCGAAGCCAGACGCTCTATCCAACTGAGCTACGGGCGCACATTACTTCGAATTCAGGAACGAGTGTAACACTCGTCCGCTATGCTGGACCCGTGAAAACTCCAGTCGAAACCGAAGTGAAGATCTCTGTGCCGACGGCGGCCGGAATCCGCAGGAAATTGCATCAGCTTGGATTCAAAATTGGTACGCCGAGACAGCGGGAACAGAATACGGTTCTTGATGACGCTAAAGGTGGCTTGCGCGCGAATGGCCTGCTGTTGCGCGTCCGGCTGGCGGGAAAGACCGTTCTATGTACGTTCAAAGGGCCAGAGGCGGCGGGGCGAATCAAGAAACGAGTGGAGCGTGAGTTCGAGGCGTCGAATTTCGATGAATGTGTAGCCCTGTTCGGTGGACTGGGTTTTCAACAAACGTTCTATTACGAGAAGTTTCGGACTGAATTTCAGCGGTCGGGAGAACCCGGACACGTGACACTCGATGAGACACCGATCGGAGTCTTCATCGAACTGGAAGGCGCTCCTCGATGGATTGCGAGTACCTCTCGAGAGCTTGGTTTCGCGCCGGATGACTGGATCAACCGGAGTTATGCCTTCCTGTATTTCCAGTGGCAAGCCGAAATGGGCGGAGACGCTACGGCGATGCGCTTTCCAAAAAGCAAAAGCAAAACGAAGTAGCAGGCCTATTTAGTAGAGAGCTGAATCAGGCGGTCGTTGGTGGATTGAGCCGCGGCCGTAGGCTGGATGGTCTGCGGGGCGCGCCAGAAATCCATGTACGAGGTGTAGTGAACGCAAGCCACCGTGCAGCGCGGGGCGCAGGCTTTTTCGGTGATCAATTCGCGGCGGATATCGTCGCGGGTATATTGCGCGAGCGGCTTAGCCGGATAGCCGCGCTGCTGCGAACAGTAATGAACCAGACCCTCTTCGCAGACATATAAATAGCGCGCACCAGCACGGCATTTCCATTTATTTTCTTTGCCGTGCGCGATGTTGTCCTGGAAGTAATTCATCCGCGCATAATTCTTTTTGCCCATGTCGCGGACCTTCAGAAAAATGGCTTCCTCGACGGCAGACAGCGGCTGCAATTGACCGTCGCTGTCGTGGATGATACCGACGGTGGAGGTGAAGCCGAGTTCCACGGCACGGGTGGCCACAGTTACAGCATCCTGCGGATTGTGAATGCCACCGCCGACTACAGAGTTGATGTTGACGTGAAATTCGGCGTGTTCTGAGAGGAGCTGCAGTTTCTTATCGAGAACCTTCAGGCTCTTTTTCGAAACATCGTCGGGCATGATGTTGTCGATGGAAATCTGCATGTGCTCGAGTCCGGCACGGTTGAGGCGCTGGATCCGGTCGGCGGTCAGCAGGTAGCCGTTGGTGATCATGCCGGCGATTGCGTTGCGCTTGCGAATTTGGCGAATGAGGTCGTCAAGATCGGGGTGAAGGAGAGGCTCGCCGCCGCTGAAGGAGATGATGCTGGTGCCGAGGTCGCCGAGCAGATTGATTCGATTGATCATCTCGGCTGTCGGAACAGGCTTCGAGAAATCGTCGAATTCGTTGCAATAGGTGCAGGAAAGATTGCAGCGCCTGGTGGGAATGATGTGGGCCAGAACAGGATGGTCAGTGGACGCGATCCCCTGGGCGAGCATGCGCCATTCGCGCGTGCGGCGGTGGAGGGCGGTCAGGGTTTTCCTCAGGCGAAACGCGAGCTTAGACATTCTTGTGGAAAGACTTATTAGATCATACGGCGCACATGTTGGATGCGCCTACTCGGTGTCACGATGCACCGTATCCATGGCAAATGCGGGAGTGCAGACGGCGATGTACTCGGCGCCGCCCGGTTGCGGCGTGCTGTAGCGCACCCATTCACCGGCGGGCGCGACGACGGCCTGTCCGGCGGGAACATCGAGGAACCCGGTCTTTGATTCGACACGCAGCAATCCATTGAGAACAATGGTGAATTCCTCAAACTCGGGAGTTTGCCCCGGTTCCAGCCAGCCCTCGGGACTGCGCATATGCGCGATGCTGATCTGCTGGTGCGCGGAGTTCACCCGGCCGATATATTCATCGATCAGCTTAGGTTTGTTGCCGGCAGAACTGACGCGAGTGGGTTTTGCGATGAGTTGAAGGGGCATGGCGAATTCTGTTTATCGCTTTTCTTTATAACCTGAATCTGACGGGATGCATCCAAATATTTGACCGTTTCAGACCTGTTTAAATCTTCCTCCGAAAAAGAGCAAAAAAGCATTCGGGACTTGATTGGATCGGGGTGGCGCGGCTAAAATGACTTTTTTGCTGACATTTTCCAATCCGGAATTGATGGTTCGCGACGACGCGGATCCGCTCGCGCCACAGAGAGAGGCCGCCTTCTTTTACGGCCTTTTTCTGCGCGGACATTCCCTCGACTCGCTGCGGCAGGATATTGACGTGCCGCGAGTGGTGGCGGATAAATGGGTCAGGGCGAAGGATTTTCAGGGTTCATTTCGATCGGATCTCGACCGCGTGTATCAGTACCGCAAGCGAGTGCTGGCGATTTTTGACGGGCTGGTTTCGAGCGAACAGGCGCATCTGCACTTGCAGTAAGCCTCCCGTTTCAACTGACCGGAGTATAAAAAGCTCGCACTTTGCGGGCTGCGGAACGGCCGACTTTCTTCACTAATTCCTCTTCGGACGCCTGACGGACCAGAGCCGAGCTGCCGAATTCTTTCAAAAGTTTTCTGACCGTGATTTCGCCTACGCCGGGAATTTGATCCAGCTCAGAGGTGAGGGTGCGCGCGTTACGGCGGGTTCTGTGGAACGTAACGGCGAAGCGGTGGGCTTCATCGCGAATGGTCTGGACAAGGTGAAGGATCGGGGAGAAGCGATCGAGGACGATCGGCTCGTTCTCCTGTCCGAGAACGTAGATGATTTCCTCTCGTTTGGCGATTGAGGCTACCGGTTGCTCGGGACAGCCGATGGCTGCGAGTGCGTCCGCCGCGGCATGCAGTTGACCGAGGCCGCCGTCAATCAGCACGAGTCCGGGCATGGGAGCTTTTTCGGCGCGAAGGCGTGAATAGCGGCGCGTCACTACTTCCCGCATACTGGCGAAATCGTCATTGCCTTCGACAGTGCGGATGATGAATTTTCGATAGTCCGCCTTCTTCATGCGACCGTCTTCCCACACGACCATGCTGGCAACTTTTTCCGTGCCCTGAATGTGGGAGATGTCGAAACATTCGATTCGTTTGGGAGCGCCAGGCAGGTTCAGGTTTTCCTGGATGGCGGACTGAATCGCTTCGGCCGAAGGCTTAACTACGCGGAAGCGTCCGTCGAAAGAGTGCCGGGCGTTGGTGGCCGCGAGATCGAGCATGGCCTTCTTCTGGCCGCGTTGCGGAGTGTGAATTTCAACTTTGCGATTGCGCTTCTCGGAGAGCAGTTCCTCCATGGTTTCGCGATCTTCGAAATCGACGGGCACGTGGATACTGGCAGGGACATACTGCTGGTCGAGATAGATCTGCAGGAGCAGGGAAGAGAAGAATTCCTGGGGATCGAACTCCATCTGATCTTCCCAGAAGAATTCGCGGCGATCCACGATTTTTCCGTGGCGCATATGGAACAGGTTCACGGCCACCATGGGCGGTTCGGCGTAGTACCCGAAGATGTCGGCATCGTCGCCGGAGGCCGCCGCCATCTTCTGGCGCTGGTCCATCTCCTCGACAGTGGTCAGGAGGTTGCGCAAGTTTGCCGCTTCCTCGAAACGCGTGTCTTCGGAAGCGCTGGCGATGCTTTCGCGCAACTCGGCAGCTAAAGTGGCGGAGCGGCCTTCGAGGAAAAGGCGCACTTTTCGAACCGCCTGCGCGTATGTTTCGGGCGTGGTCAAACCTTCCACGCAAGGCCCGAGGCAGCGATGAATGTGGAACTGAAGGCAAGGCTTGGGATGGAACCGGGTGAGATCCACTTTGCAGGAGGGGACCAGGAAATGGCGGTGAATGAAATGGACCAGGCGGTGCGCGAGATTGCCCGGAAAATAAGGCCCGAAATAGGTGGAACCGTCTTTGATGAGGCGGCGGGTTACGTAGACGCGCGGCCAGGCTTCGCTGGTGAGTTTGATGTAGGGGTAAGTCTTGTCATCGCGCAGAAGGACGTTGAAGCGCGGCTTGTACTGCTTGATGAGGTTGTTCTCGAGAGCGAGAGCTTCTTTCTCGTTGTCGACAAGGATGTAGTCGATGTCGCGAGCTTCGGCGATGAGGGTGCCGGTCTTGACGTCGGCGAGGCGATCTTCGTTGAAATAGCTGCGAACGCGGGCGCGCAGGAGCTTGGCTTTGCCGACGTAGATGATCTTCGCGTCGGCATCTTTGTATAGATACACTCCGGGCGCGAGGGGCAACTGCGCAACCTTTTCCCGGAGCAGATTATGTGCGGATTCCCGCAGGGACAATATAATTAAATTATGTCACGGTGGTGGATTGCGCTGGGTTTGGCGGCTACGCTCGCAGCACAGGATAAAGCGGTACAGGATAAAAAGCCGACAGTAGGATCACCCGCAGCGGGCGCTGAGCAGCCGTCGGTTGTGGAGGAAGGGCAGCTTCCGCCGGAAGAAGACAAGGCAAAGATTCAGACGGTGTACAGTTTCAATCCGCTGCAATCGAAAAAAGAAGTGACGGTAGGGCTTTTCTACATGAAGAAAGGCGATTACAAAGCGGCAGCCGCGCGATTCCGTGAAGCCACCAAGTGGAACGACGGAAATGCGGAAGCGTGGCTGCGTTTGGGCGAGGCGGAGGAGAAGAGCTCCGATATGCCCGCGGCCCGGCAGGCATTGCAGAAGTACCTGGAACTGGCGCCCACAGCGAAGAACGCGCCCGAAGTGCGCAAGAAGCTGGAAAAGCTCAAGGGCTAGCGCCGGCGTTTTCCGGTGGCCAGAGCGCGGCCGAAAGCCTGGGTGAAAGCGGCGATGCCTGCAATCCCCCGGCGGGCGTCTTTACTGAACAGAATCCGCAAAGTGGATAGCGCATTGGCGGGAGGGGCGTCGGTTTCTTTGGCGTGCGTGCGGGTTAGTTCATCGGCCAGATTGTGCAACACATCCGGGTCGACGCTGCCCAGGATTCTACCCAGCGAGATCAGATTGCGAACGGCGTTGATGCTTCCTTCGGAGTTCGCCGCAAGAGCGAGTTTCGTGACGACGACGTCGCCGGCGCTGATGGCTCCCTGCAGCAGATCGAGTATGTGGTGATCGTGGAGTTGCTGCAGCAGAGCATAGGCGGCCAGGATCGCGTCATAGTGGTCAAGCCGGGCTCGCTCCAAACGCTCGGCGACATTTTGTTGAGACGCCGGTGTGGCTGGTCTGTGGTCAATAGGAATCGCCATTGATTATCCTTCTGCCTTCTGCAATGGCGCGGTTTTGATTTTTATGAGTGGTTGGCTGCCCGGCAGGCGGTAATCCGGCCGGTTCCATTTACGTTCGACTTCGACGCCGTTCTGTGGAGTCGGATGGCCGAAGCGGAAATTACGGCGGGGCAGGGGGCTCTCTTCCTGTTGCAGCGGCCGCATCTCCACGGTGACTTCTTTATAGGCGGGAGTGTGGGTGGCGCGGTCGGTGTCGCTCGGCGTCAGACGGTTCGCGGGAAATTCGTGGGTGTTCACCGGCATGTACAACTGGTTGCCCTGCACGCGGTCGGTGACCAGAACACGTACCCGAACCCAACCCACGCGCGAACGCACTTCCATCAACATGCCGTCCTGAAGATTGCGCTCCGCGGCAAGTTCAGGAGAGACTTCGAGGAACGTATCGGGGGTGATTTCGCGAAGGCCGGGCACGTTGTAAGTCATATTGCCGACCTGGAAATGTTCGAGAACGCGACCGTTGTTGAGGTGCAGAGGGAACTCGGCGTTGAGTTGCTCGCAGGGGTCGATCCAACCCATCGGAAACAGCTTGGCTTTGCCATCGGGAAAATTAAATCGCTCGGTGAAAAGAAGCGGCTGATCGGATCCGTCCTGCGCGATGGGCCAGTGCAGGGACTGGTAACCGGCGAGGCGATCGTAAGTAACGCCGGCGAAGATGGGGCTCAGGGACGCGGCTTCGTGCATGATGTCCGCGGGGTGGCTGTAATTCCAGTTCGCGCCCATGCGATTGGCGAGCTGACAGAGAATTTCCCAGTCGGGGCGGCTCTCTCCGAGCGGATCGAATACCTGATAAAAGCGCTGGATGCGGCGCTCCGTGTTGGTGAAGGTGCCATCTTTTTCGAAGCTGGGAGCGCCGGGAAGAATGACGTCGGCATAGCGGCAGGTCTTGGTGAAAAACATCTCCTGGACGACGAAGAACTCCAGTTTTTCGAACTGTTCGCCGACGTAAACAGCATTGGCGTCGGAGGTGTACATGTCCTCGCCAATGAGGTACAGGGCTTTGAGGCGGCCATCGCGAATGGCATCGGTCATCTCGTGGTTGTCGAGACCTTTATTGGTAGGGAGCTGGACGCCCCAGCCTTTTTCGAACTTCTCGCGATTTTCGGCTTCTTCGGTTTTCTGATAGCCGGGATAGGAATCGGGCATGGAACCGAAATCGCTGCAACCCTGCACGTTGTTGTGACCGCGCAGAGGATAGGCGCCGGTACCGGTTCGCATGTAATTGCCGGAGACGAGCAGCAGATTGGAGATGGCGGTGGAGGTGTCAGAGCCGCCGCAGTGCTGCGTCACGCCCATGGCCCAGAGAATGCAGACGCCGCTCGACTGGGCGATATCGAGGGCAACTTTTTCCAGAGTGGCCGCAGGAATCTCCGTTACGCGCTCGGCGAATTCCAGCGTGAAGGGCTCAAGACTGGCGCGGTACTCGTCGAAACCATTTACCCACTTGTCGATGAAGTCCCTGTGGGCCAGGCCGTTGTCGATGAGGTAGCGGGTGATGGCGGAGAGCCAGACCATATCCGTGCCGGGCTTCGGTTTGACGAACAGATCGGCACGGCGGGCCATTTCATGCTTGCGCAGATCGAAAACGAAGAGCTTCTGGCCGCGGAGTTTATGGGCGCGCTTGACGCGCGTGGCCAGCACGGGATGAGCTTCGGCAGTGTTGCTGCCGATGATGATGACGAGGCCGGCGTTTTCGATATCGGCAATGGAGCCGGAATCGCCGCCGTAGCCGACGGTTCGCGATAATCCTTTGGTGGCGGGGGTCTGGCAATAGCGGGAACAGTTGTCGACGTTGTTGGTGAAGCCGACGGCGCGAGCGAATTTCTGCATCAGATAACTCTCTTCATTGCTGCATTTCGAAGAAGAGATGTAGCCGATGGAATCGGGGCCGTGCTCGAGCTTGAGTTGGGTGAGACGATGGGCGACGAGATCCAGCGCTTCGTCCCACGAGGCTTCACGGAACTGATCGCCCTCGCGGATAAGAGGCTTGGTGAGACGCTCTTCGCTATTGATGTAATCCCACGCGAACTTGCCTTTGACACAGGTGGAGACGCCGTTGACAGGGCCATCGACCGGCTCAATTTTGAGGATCTCGCGGTCTTTGGTCCAGACATCGAAGGAGCAGCCGACGCCGCAGTAGTTGCAGACGGTTTTGGTGCGGCGAATCCGGCTCCTGCGCATGGCGGCTTCGGCGTCCGAGAGCTGCAGGATGGCGCTGTAGCCCATTTCGGGCTCGATTCCTTTTACGAAATCGATCATGCCGTTCAGAGCCGGTTTCGGTAAGCCTGTCAGGAAGCCGGCGTGGCCGATCATGGATTTTTCCATCAAGGCGTTGCAGGGGCAAACAGTGACGCAGTGTCCGCAGGAAACACAGCTGGATCCGTCAATCTTCTCACCGCCATCCCAAAGCACGCGCGGGTGCGGGTCTTCCCAGCGGATAGAGAGGGTCTCATTCACCTGGAGGTTCTGGCAAGCCTCGACGCAACGGCCGCAGAGGATGCATTGATCCGGATCGTAGCGGTAGAACGGGTTTGAATTGTCGACTTCGTAGGGCTTCGGGAGATAAGGGCGCTGCTGCCGATCCACATGCAGGAGCGCCGTGGTGTTGTGGACGGTGCAATTGCCGTTGTTGTTGTCGCAAACTGTGCAGTAGAGGAGGTGATTGGCCAGAATACGGTCAAACGCTTCGAGTTGCGCATCGCGCGCGCTTTTAGATTCGGTCAGAACGGCAACCGGTTCGTTTATGCGGGTGGCGCAGGCGCGCACCAGTTTGCCGTCGATCTCGACCATGCAGGTGTCGCAAGTCTCGATGGGACCGAGTTGCGGGTGATAACACACCTGCGGAATTTTCCTGCCGCTGCGATTGAGGGCGTCGACCAATAACTCGCCGGCATGCGCCTCGAAGTTCAGGCCGCCGATTTTGAGGGGAATGGAAGGGGAGGACATCAGTCTCTTTTCAGGTTAGGCCGGTGACGCCATAATGCTATGCGGAGTCGGTGCCCGCGCGCACATTCGACGGCGGCTGCCTCGCTTTCTGTATCGAATAATACTTTAAGGCGGGCTGCCAGAATGCGCCGCGGGCGAACGGAAGTGCTTTTTTTCAGCTCCTGCTCGAGCCATTTGCCTGGATGAGCGGTGCTGGTCACGGACTCAATCAAGGTTGCCTCGGCTTCGCGTTCCGTGGCGAGGCGGTCCCATGCGCCACGCGAATCCGGTCCGAGGAACTCGCCATCGTCGAAGGCAATACAGTCGATGGACGCGCGGGGGTTCCGGGCCTGGCTGAGATTTTCGATGTTCATGCGAGCGCGCTCCGCAGCCTCCGGGGAATCCGGCTGCCGCCCGCGCACGAGTTCGCTGTAAAAAGGCTCTGCGCACAGCATGCGGACGCCGTCGGCGGCAATTACGGAATGCCCGGGTTGGCGCAGCATGTCCGCATACTGGACCACGGAATAAGGTTTGCCGGAGCGGCCCATCATATCGAAGCGTACGCCGAGAAGCGAGATCGGCCGCATGGTTCGATTGGACACGACGACGGACCAGGGAAGCGCGGCGCGCAAAGCCGGGTCGGGATCGGCCTGTCCTAACGCGAGAAGTGCCGCTTTGAAGGTGTCGCTGCCGGGGCCACACAACTCCACTCCGTCGATGCCGCTGGGTTCGATACGCATCACTGCTCCCGACACAAAATACGCATCACTGCTCCCGACATAAAATCAGTGTTCCCGAGATAAGCACGCCACAGGCATAAGCATATGATGGTAGACGTCCGTGACTATACACGATCCTGTCATCATTGCCCTTGATTTCGACACGGCCGCGGAAGCCGATCGGCTGGTACTCAGTCTCGGCGAGAGCGCCGGCTTCTACAAGGTTGGAATGGAGCTCTATGCGGCTGCGGGCATGGATTATGTGCGGCGGCTGACGGACCGGGGCAAGCGCATATTTCTCGACCTGAAATATTACGATATCGGCGAAACGGTGAAACGTGCGGTTCGCGTGGCATCGAAGTCCGGCGCCGAGTTCCTGTCGATTCACGCGGTGGGACAGGTCATGCGTGCTGCGATCGAGGGCCGCGGCGATTCAAAGATGAAATTGCTGGCGGTAACTGTACTCACCAGCTTTAGCCAGTCCGATGTGGCTGAACTGGGTTATAGCTGCGATGTGGCTGATCTGGTCAGTCAGCGGGTGCGCCTGGCGATGAAATCGGGCATGGACGGGATTATCGGATCGCCGTTGGAAGTGGGTTCGATTCGCGCCGAGGCCGGTGCGATGGCGATTCTGGTGACGCCGGGCGTGAGGTCAAGAGGCGCCGATGCGGGTGACCAGAAGCGGGTCGCGACGCCGGCCGAAGCGGTACTGAATGGCGCTGATTACGTTGTGATCGGGCGGCAGGTCTCGCGGGCTCCGGATCCGGCGGCGGCTCTGGCTGCGATTCATGCGGAACTGGAACAGCATGCGGAACTGGAACAGCAGAGGCTGACCTCCGCCAACGCGTGACGCGCGCGTGCACAATCTTGGCCCTTTTATAGCGCATTACGGGTACTTCGCGATCTTCGGATTGCTGATGCTCGGCATTGTTGGGCCGTTGATTCCCGACGAAACCATTCTGGTGCTGGCAGGCGTGGCGGTTCATCGCGGCCAACTGGATTACAGCACTACAATTACTACGGCTTTTGCCGGGAGCCTGTGCGGGATTACGGTCAGTTATCTCCTGGGAAGGACCGGAGTAATCCTGGTGCTGGAACGATTCGAGCCGATGCATCGCTACGTGGGACGGCATATGCCTCAGGTGGAAACCTGGTTCCGGCGCTACGGCAAGTGGACGCTCTTCTTCGGATACTTCATTGCTGGGCTGCGGCATTTCACGGCGCTCACCGCTGGGCTGAGCCGGGTCAAGGTGAGCACTTTCGCGGCTTATGCATACCCAGGCGGACTGGTCTGGGTATTTTGTTTTGTATCGATCGGCTACTATCTCGGGGCCGAGTGGGAGAGTTTGGTAGCCCGCTTTCACCGGGGCGGCGGTATTGCAATTGCAGTACTTGCGGCTATTTCACTAGCTGGCTGGTGGTTGCGGCGACGCAGCATCGAGGGCCGACTCTAACATTAACTGGTCGCCACCGGGGAATAGTACTGGACCTGGTGCTCTTTCGGACACTGTCTTTATCCCGCTACTATCATGCTTGATATTCAGAATGAGACAGTTCCGCAGACTCGCGTTTGGACTTGCCATATGCGCCGCCAGCGCGTTCGCGGGGACCGTTTACGATCTGACGTTCACGGGTGCGGGAAGCGATTCGAACTGGGATACGACCGCCAATTGGACGCCGAGTTCGACCGTGGGGTACCCCGCTAACGACGGAACGGATTCATACTTCGCGACTGTCGGTGGAGCGAACAGCTATGCAGCCATTCTGGATATCTCGGCCACGGTCAGCGGCCTGACTGTGGGCACAGGCTCGAGCGTTAGTTTCAACGCGTTGTCGAATCTTGAAATCGGCGACCCGACGATCGGAACTGTCGGGACACTCACTAATGCCGGCACAATCAACCTGTACGGCAACGGTCTTACGCTCGATGTCAGTTCCGGCAGCACTGGTGTTCCAGTTCCAGTCGTTAATTCGGGCAACCTGAATTTAGGCGGGGGAACGTTCACGCTGAACGACGGTTATCAGGGCATCCCCGTAGCGATGACAGGGGGAGGAACCATTAACCTCGGTGGCGGGTCGATCCTGGGATTCTATGGCGATGAACAATTGAGTCTTGCGGGTACTGTCCAGGGGACGGGCTCGATCGGAGGACCTCAGTATGCCAACAGCCTGACGTTGTCCGCGGGCGCAGGGAATGCATTGACGCTCGATGAAACTCTGGGCAATACGCTGACGTTGCAGGCGGGTTCGACCCTCAGCACAGCGGGAGGAAATATCACGTTGTTGGGGAGCAGCGGGTATGCCGCTCTGAATAATCAGGGAACAGTGCAGATCGGCGGTTCCGATACGTTTACGTTCAAGGCCGACACGGGCGGCGGTCCGTTTTCCATCGTGAACGACGGGTCTATCAATATGACCGGCGGGACTCTGGTCTTCGATAATGACGGCGGTCCGGGTGGCCAGTTCGTAGTGGGAAGTTTGGCGGGCACCGGAATCCTGAACATGTCTGGAACCGCGCTGATCACCAGTGCAGCCGGAGCCGATCTAACCAACGCGTTAGGCCATACTGTCTCGGGTACCGGCACGATTGACGGCACCGTATCGTTCTCTAATGCCGGTACGGTTATCGCCAACGGTGGCACGCTGACGATTGCGAATTCCGCGGATTACAATTCGGTTACCTCAACTCTGAGTGGGGCTAACGGGACATTTCAGGCTGGCTATCAGGGAGCCCAGGGTACATTGCAGTTCGGTAATATTACCGGCGGCATCGTCAACAATTCCGCCACGATTGTTCTGGATGGCGTGGGTAGCCAGTTTCAGAATGCGTCGGGTGGGGATGCGCTGGCGGGTTACCTTTCGAATAATGCCGGTACGCTCACGCTCCAAAATGGGGCTTCTCTGGCGCTTACGGCGCCTTCCTTTACTAACAGCGGAAGCGTAAACGTGCTGTCCGGGTCGTCTCTCGATCTCACGGGCACGCAGTTCATGAACGTTTCGAATGGCACCCTGAGCGGAGGCGCCTACACGGTCGGTGGCACTTTGTCTTACAACGCGACGTCTTACACCGGGCCAGCGACGCCTTACACCGGGCCGGCGATTACTACCATCGATACCAATACTTCACTGGCGCTGGACATTGGCGGGTCGATTCTGGCGAGTGCTAACAATACGACTATCGACGCGATTTCAAACTCCCTCACCACCAACAACGGAACTCTTCAGTTGCAGAACAGTAATCCTGATTTAGGCACTACAACGCTGGCTCTGACTACAAATTTCACCAACAACGGCACGCTCAACGTGCTGGCCAACTCCGTTTTGGATCTCACCGGCGGGACGTTCGCGAACGTGACAAGCGGCACTGTGAATAACAACCCGACAGGCGTGCTCTCGGTAGGCACCTACAATGTCGGCGGCACCATCGCTTATAACGGCAACGCCATCACGGAAATCGCGGCAACCACGAGTCTCACATTGACCGGATCCGGAGCGCTTTTGGCGTTTGACAACCTCGGCAATAGTCAGGATGCTCTTTCGAACTCACTGACGATTAACAACGGGACGCTGCAACTGGCAAGCGACTCCACCAATGGGGAGGCGATCCTGCAACTCGGCCAGGCCTTCACCAATAATGGAACGCTGAACGTGGGTAACGCGAACGGTGGGGCACTCCTGACGATGACGCAGTTTACGAACAATGGGACGGTCAACGTCACAACCGGTTTGAACGGAACCGGATTCATTCAGGTGGCTCAGTCGGCTAACAGCAACCCGGTTACGATCAACAACACAAATACGATCAACCTGAATGGCGGATTATTATTCGGGTCCGGCGCCGCTATTAATTCCGGGACCATCAACCTCACCAATGGGGGGGCTCTTGTCCTGGATTATATTGATCCCGCAAATATAGTGCCTTCGCTTTCCAATTCGGGGAATCTGTACGTGGGAACGAATTCGGCCGTCGGAGCGGTGACGGTGTTTAATTCGAGCACGGGCACAGTTACTCTTGACGGCACTATGCCTGGGGAGTCAGGCGGGACGTTTGAAGCTACCGAGGGTTTTACTAACACCGGCACTGTGGTGATTCAGGCGGGAGCGGGTGTATCCGGGGGCGCCAGCGAGCCGGCCCTCATAGTGGATCCGGGCGCCCTTTACGTACAGACGGGCAGTTCCGCGTTGACACAAGTTGACGGCATTCTCGCGGCCGATGAAACGGATATCGACGGCGGCACGCTTACAGGCTCCGGATGGATCGAAGGACTGCTTGTCAATAATGGGGGCACGGTCACGGTGGGCGATGCCGCCGGTGGAACGCTTTCCGCCTGTGCATACACGCAGAATTCCGGTGGAAACACGGTTTTCACTTTGGGCGGCGACACGGCAGGTTCCGGTTACAGTCAGCTCAACCTTAATGCACCAAGTTACACGGATGATGTAACTTGTGGTACGGCGACTCTCGATGGCGATGTTGAGTTTGACTTTATCAACGGATACACCCCGGATGAGACTTACGAACTGATTGTGGGAACATACACAGGCAATTTTGCGAGCGTCTCGTTCGACAATCTGAGTGGCTTAACGGCTCAATTCTCAAGCGACGCAAATGGCGATCTGCTGGTGGATTTCGTCACCCCGGAACCCGCTCCCTTTGTTCTGATGACCGCCGGATTGGCTTTGATTGGTATCATTCGGTTGAAACGTTCACAAAAGCTCCGATGAAGATTCGACTTCTGGCACCGCTCTGTCTGGCAATTTTCCTCCTCGCCGGATGCCGCAAAGTTACTCCCACGAGCGGCCAACTCGACAAAAACCGTTACTACGCAGTTCTGCTGAATGGCGGCCAGGTTTATTTCGGCAAGCTGGACGGGTTAGGCACAGCGTTCCCGGTTCTCACCGACGTTTTCTATGTGCAGGCCCGGCAGGATCCGGAGACCAAACAGGTCACGAACATCCTGGTCAAACGCGGTAAGGAATGGCATGCGCCGGACCGCATGATGATCAACTCTTCGCAGATTGTTTTCATTGAGCCGGTAACTCCGGGATCGCGTGTCGCGGATTTAATTTCTTCCGCTAAGTAGCGGCCCCGATCAGGACTAACCCCGACGGCAGATCTTCGCCGAAGATACGCCCCATAGTGCGATCGTCGCGTTCGGCGTCGCCCTCGAGTTGGGCGATGAGACGTTCATCCTTCAGACGTGCGCGAACGGCGGCCAGGGTAGTCGCGGAAACATCGCGGACCGGATCTCCGGTACGGCGTGCCAGCGATACCAGCGCGTCGTCTCCTGTGCCAGCCCCTGCCTGAGCGACATTAATCAATGCTTCTATCCAGCGGGTGGCTACCGATGCGGCCAGCACCTGATTGATGGGTCCATAGAATAACTGCCTTGCGCCCAGACGCGAGAGGCACCACAGAGTGGTCGCGTCGAAGCCGGATTCTTTACCCTGCTTCAGCAACGCATCGCCCAGCTGAATCCGATTGCCCGCGGGAATCAGTTCCATGCTGGAAGCGGTTCGCCACATTTCTCGCAGCAGACTCGAGTTCATCCTTTGAGGCTTTTTGCCAGGCTTCGGCAGGAGCACAGGCAACAGACGCTGCACCATATCCGATTGCTGGTTTCTATTCAGACCGCCCGCGACTCGCCCCCAGAAGATCCACCAATCGGTCTCATTCTGTACCTGATTGGCGAACTGCGGTCCGGCGGAGTAGATGCGGCGCACCTGTTCGATGCGGAAATCGTCGCCGATATATCCGAAGCCGGGACGCAGACAAAATCCACCGAGGTTCAGCCAGCGGACTTCGAGTGCCGCGCTGCGCTTGCGATTTTCCATTTGCTCGAGGAAGACGTCCCCGAGGCGCCGCGCCACGTCTACAGGCCACGAACTGCGTCCGAGCCCCAGGGCAGCTTCGAGCCGGGCCGGTAATTCTTCCGGTGAGACCGCGCCTGTGCTGAAAGCGCCGCGAACCAGTTCGGAGGCGGTGTCGACGGCTTCCTGACTGACTACGGCGGCTGGCTTGCTTGCTGTAGCACCTGAGGCTGCAGCGGCTTTGCGCAGTTGGAACTGGAGACGCCAACGGTTTTCGCTGACTTTCGAATCGCACCACGTTTCCAGCGTTCCAATCTCAGTCAGGCGCGCGCCCAGTTTCACGGGCACCAGACGTTCGCCTCCTTTGCCGAAACGAATCACGGCTTCGAGGGGAGCGTGCTGATGAATCTCTTCTTCGGGTCCGAACGTGACCACTTGTCCGGGTACGTCGGAGGTTCGGGCGAGAGAGCTGAACATGCGAAAAGCGACGGGCCGGTTGGCCACCAACTGCAAATCTTCCCGGTCGACTTCAACGGAGTCGCCTTCCTCCGCACCGCGTGGCACGAGGCAGACAGCGGTGGAATCGGCCAACCCGATGTAATAAGCGCGAGGCAGACCGCCGCGCACCAGGACACCGGCTCCGGTGGAACGAACGTAAGAATAATAGGCCGCTCCGCTGGCGACGGCGAGGTCGAGATCGCGGTTGTCGAAGATCTCCGGGCGGCGACCGTACCAGTTTTCCTGCACATCAGCCATACGCTCGCGGCAGATCTCGGGGATGAAAAATCCGCCGTTAAAAAGAATGGCGTCAGGGCCTTGTTCGAGGCCGCTCGATTCGAGGAATGCGGATAAATGACGACTGATGGCAGGATCCGAGACGTAGGGAAGACCCAGTTCCCGGAACAGGCCGCGCTTCTCTTCTTTGGGCTTATCGCCGCGCGTCGAAAGCGGAAGGAAGCCATCGAGGGTCAGCTCCAGGGCTTCGGCACGAGTGATCTCCGTTTTTAGGGCGCCACCGATCAGAGACGATCCACCGCCCGCAACAGTTATTTCGACGCTCTCACGCCGCGGATCGCATAACAGGATTTCTTTCGCGGCCGAACATTGCCGCCGCAAGGCGCTGCGCTGGCGGATGGATAGCTGCTTGCCCAATTTCGATTCGGCCAGCCAGGCAAGTGTGAGATCGAGGTTGTCACCGCCCAGCAAAAGGTGCTTGCCGACGGCGGTACGAGTAAAGTCAATGCGGTCGCCGTCCCGCGAGACACGAATTAATGAAAAGTCACTGGTGCCGCCGCCGACATCGCAGATCAACACCACCTGGCCATCGAACAGAAGCTTTCGCGAACGAGCCATGTTGTTGGCGATCCAGGAATAGAAGGCCGCAGCCGGCTCTTCGAGCAAAGTCAGGCGTTCGAGACCAGCTTCATTGGCGGCTTTGACGGTTAGCTCGCGAGCTTCTTCGTCGAACGACGCCGGCACAGTGAGTACCAGGTTCTGTTCTGCCAGTGGTCCAAATCCAGTTTGGTCCCATGCCTCGCGCATGACTTTCAGAAACCGAGCCGAGACTTCGACGGGTGAGAGCACGCGGCCGCCCTCGCCTGCGTCCCACGGGAGGATCTTTGCGGTCCGATCCACATCCGAATTTGAGAGCCAGGATTTAGCGCTGTGAACCAAACGCGTAGGCACGATGGCGCCCTGATCGCGAGCGTAAGCGCCAACCGGTTGGCCCTCATCCAGGAACAGGAACGAAGGCAGCGTGCGCTGCGGTTCAATCCGGTTGGGAGCGACAAGCTGGGGGATATCGAAGATGTGAATGGGCGGGAAGCTGGTGTCTTCGGCCTCCGCGGGATTGATCCACGCCAGAGCGGAGTTGGTAGTGCCGAGATCGATTCCTACGTTAAGAAGCACTCTGCTGTCGGGCGCCGTCACACGGTCTCCCGCACATTGAATTCGAGCTTCCAGCGCCGCTGGTCCCGCGCCACACACCAAAGTTCCAGGGTTCCGGTTTCGGTGATCACGGTTTCGAACGACACCGGCACCAGTTCGGATGATTTCTGTTCGGAGGTCAGAGTCACTTCGACTGGCGACAGTTCGGTTAAATCGCCATCGTTCAGATCCTGACCGACGTCTTCAATCAACATGCCGGGAGTGTCGTTTTTGCGTGCCGCGGAACAGAAGAAACGGAACTCAGCGGGTTCATCGATCACCAGCCCAAACTCGCGATCGGGTATGCGGACGGATGTTCCTTCTTCCATTCCGAATTGAGCGACGGTGAGCGCTTTCATGGGCGCAGCGAAACCAGGAACGGCAGGCATGGCGGATTCGATGCCTACGTAATACGACCGTGGAATGCCACCGCGGATACGAACGCCGCGTCCATGCCGAACCGCTCCGTAGTAGGCCGACCCTCTGGCCACGGCGTGCATGAGATCCTCACCTGGCAGTGGCACGGCGGGCGGAAATCCCTCGGCGTCGAGCCAGGAGTTCAGGACTTCCATGAGACGTTCACGGACAAACTGCGCGTGCATGACGCCGCCGTTGAACAGGACGTGGGTGGGACATGCCAGACCGCTCGCACCGTGACGGACCTGGTTGTCAGACGCCGGCTGTCTTAAGAAACGCGCGAGGTGACGCGTGATGGCTGGGTCGCTGGCATACGGCAATCCCAGTTCCTGCAGGCCGACGCGGCGAGCGTGCGGCATTTCGTCGCTTGCTGTGCGCGGAAGAAACGCCTCCAGTACGTGCTCGATCTGCTGCCGGGTGAGCGTTGCTTTGATGGTTCCACCGATCAGCTTTGAACCTTTGCCGACGATGTTAACGGCAGCTTCGTCCACCTTCGATGCCGGATCGAGAAGCTTCTCCTTGGCGGTTCGACAGTTGTTACAGAGAGCCTGCAATTGGAACCCGTCGGTCCTGATTCCTTTGGCCGCGAGATCGGCCGCGACGGTGTGGGCCAAAGCGAGATCGATGTTGTCGCCGCCCAGCAGAAGATGGTCACCTACGGCGACGCGCTCGAGTTCCAGCGCTCCGGCTTTTTCCGTTACGGTAATCAGCGTGAAGTCGGTGGTGCCGCCACCGATGTCGACCACGAGGACGAGATCGCCTTTATTGATCTGTCCGCGCCAACCCGGATGCCGTTCGATCCAGGCGTAGAAGGCCGCCTGAGGTTCTTCCAGCATGGTGAGACTGGTATAGCCTGCATCTGTCGCTGCCTGCCGGGTTAACTCGCGAGCGATCGCATCAAAGGAGGCAGGCACCGTGACCAGAATTTCCTGCTCGTCAAAGGGATCGTCCGGATGCGTATGGTTCCACGCCATTCTCAGATGGCGCAGATACTCGGCCGACGCCGCGACCGGCGAAATTCGTTCCACACCCTCCGCCGCTTTCCAGGGCAGCATCGCCGCCGTGCGGTCTACTGAGGAATAAGAGAGCCAGCTTTTGGCGGAAGCGACCAGCCGGCTGGAAACTTCGGCGCCCCGTTTCTGCGCCAGTTTACCGACTACATATTGAGGAGCGGCATCCCAGGGCAGGGCCGTTGTGCCGGCCGGGAAATCGCGTTCGCCGGGTATATAGAGGAACGACGGCAGCAGGCGCTCATCGCCCACCTCATTGGCGGCGACGAGCTGAGGGATTTCATGAACCTCAACTGCTGGCTCGCCGGCTAAACTGCCGGTAATCGCGGTCGACGCCAGCGCACAGTTGGTCGTGCCAAGGTCGATCCCGATGCAGAAACGGGCCAGAAGCTACTCCACTTCGATTTCCGCCGGAGCGAGTACGGCGAGGTCCTGGCGAGAGTTCAACTGAGGCAGAGAAACCGCCGTGGCGCGCCAGCCGCGATGACGGAGGATACCGGAAACGGGTTTACCGGATGCCGGCACGTTGCCGATATATTTGACACGGGCCGGGTCCAGATCGGCGGCGTTGGTTGCGGTACCTTCCACCGCGTCGATCAACGGCGCAGGAGCGAAATGCCGCAGCAAAGTCTCTCGAGTTTTGCCGTGGACATCACGTGCGGCGGCACCCACTTGTTCATCCGTATAAGGATCGATATCTTCCATGAAGAAATCGAGGATGCGGGCTTCGCGCTGCAGAATGCCCAGTATCTGTAGCGCGCCATCCGCCGGCTTGAACTCAGGCGCTGGGGGCCGTGCAGGTGGCGGCGGGGCAGCCGGACGCGAAGGCGCAGCGGCAGGCATCATGTCGGGCGGCAATTTACCTGTGAAGAGGAGGGCGAAAAAGGCCCGAAAAGCAAGGATGATTCGGTTCAAACTTCAGGATACCAACGCCGCGGAATTCGACCGATGCCAGGAAGCTACACTGAGGTGATGCTCGTGATCGGATCACGGGGCTCTCAACTGGCGCTATGGCAGGCGAATTACGTCAAAGACCGTCTCGAAGCGCGTGGTGCAGAGTGCCGGATAGAAATTATTAAGACTACCGGCGACAGAATTACCGACTCTCCTTTGCACGTGGTGGGCGGCATGGTGGGCAGCAAAGGCCTCTTCACTAAAGAAATCGAAGAGTCGCTTCTCGCCCGAGAGATCGATCTGGCGGTACATAGCCTCAAAGATCTTCCCACCGAGTTGCCTGCGGGTCTCACTATCGCCGCGTTTCCGCAAAGGGCGGATCCGCGCGATGCGATTATCGGCGGCAAGCTGCGCGATCTGAAGTTCGGCGCCGTGGTGGGAACCAGTTCGCTGCGGCGTATTGCGCAGTTACGGCGGATACGGCCCGATCTGGATATTCGATCCATTCGCGGCAACGTGGACACACGCATCAATAAAGTGGAACGGGGCGACTACGACGCCATTGTCCTCGCCGCGGCGGGATTGCGGCGTCTGGGATGGGGCGACATTATCAGCGAGGTGTTTCGGCCTGACGTGCTTTGTCCGGCCGTGGGTCAGGGCGCACTGGCGATCGAGACGCTGGAAGAAAGCGCCGGATATGACGCTTGCGCTCCCCTCGATGACCCGTGGACGCGCTTGCCGGTCGTCGCGGAACGCGCCATGCTCAACGAACTCGGCGGTGGTTGCCAGGTGCCGATCGGAGCGTTTGCAACTCTGGAAAACACCGAGTTGTTTCTGACCGGCGCGGTGTTTTCGCCCGATGGTTCCGCCATGGTGCGGTATACGGCGACGGGTGAGTGCACCAGGCCGTCCGAATTGGGCCGCAATGTCGCTCAGGTCTTGCTGGGCCGCGGCGCCGGCGAACTGCTCCGGCAGGGCGCTGCGTGAACAAGGTCTACCTGGTCGGTGCGGGGCCAGGCGATCCGGAACTCATCACCCTGAAAGCAAAACGGCTGCTGGAACAAGCCGATTCCGTGCTTTACGATCATCTGGCCAACGCCGATTTACTGGCACTGGCTCCTGCGTCGGCTGAGAAAATCTACGTTGGCAAAAAGAAATCGAATCATGCTGTGACGCAGGATGAGATCTGCGCCATGCTGGTCGATCGCGGACGGCGTGGTTTGAATGTGGTCCGGCTCAAGGGCGGAGATCCGTTTATCTTCGGCCGCGGAGGTGAAGAAGCCGAGGCCCTGGCCGATGCAGGCATTCCGTTTGAAGTAGTGCCCGGGGTCACTTCGCCACTGGGCATCGCCGCCTACGCCGGAGTTCCTCTCACGCATCGCGATCACACTTCGGTAGTCACATTCGTGACCGGCCATGAAGTAGATAAAATTGACTGGTCGCGCGTGGCGTTCGCTGAGACGCTGGTCATCCTGATGGGACTGGCGAACTTCGATGCCATTGCGACGGCCGCGATTCTGGCAGGCCGCGATCCAGCGACTCCCGCGATGGCAGTGCGTTGGGGCACGCGTCCCGACCAGCAAGTGCTTACAGGAACGCTGGGAACCCTGCCTGCCTTGATTCACGATTCGGGCATGAAGCCGCCTGCCACGGTGATCGTTGGCGAAGTGGTTCGGCTGAGAGAAAAGCTGAACTGGTTTGAGAAATTGCCATTATTCGGCAAACGCATCGTCGTAACGCGCGCGCGTGAGCAGGCGGATTCGCTGGCCAAAATCTTTGAGAGCCTCGGGGCTCAGGTCATCGAGATGCCGACCATCGAAATCCTGCCGGCCCGCGACTACGGTCCGCTGGATACGGCGATTCGGAATCTGTCGGAATATGACTGGCTCATCTTCACGAGTGCCAATGGGGTTCGTTTTTTTCTGGAGCGTCTGGATGCCGGCCCCAGCGATCTGCGCTCGATTCGAGGAAAGATCTGCGCCATCGGGCCGGCTACCCGCGAGGCCCTCGAGCGATTTCACCTCAAGGTTGATGTGATGGCAGAACAATACGTCGCGGAAGGTTTGCTGCTGGCGCTGGCGGGTTATGACATGACTGAGCGCCGCGTCCTGATAGCCCGTGCCGCCGTGGCGCGCGATGTGCTCCCCAGAGAACTCGAAGCTCGCGGAGCACAGGTGGAGGTAGTGGAGGCGTATCGCACTGAAGCGCCTTCCGATATCAGTGAACGGGCTGCGGTTGTTTTAGCCGATCCGCCCGATTGGATTACCTTCACCAGTTCTTCGACCGTGCGGAATCTGATCGACGCGGTGGGCGCGAATCGTTTGACTGCTCTGCGGGTAGCGAGTATCGGTCCCGTGACCAGCGCTACTCTGCGTCAGAACGGTATTGCGGTAGCGGCGGAGGCGGAAAGGTTTACTACCGAGGGTCTGGTTGCGGCCGTAGTAGCGGCAGTAGCTGCCAGTGCGGCACCGGCAAGTATAATCGGAAAATGAATCTACGCGGCAGGACACCTGTCCTGGCCTGTTCGATCGCATTATTGCTCTCGGCCTGTGCCAAAAATATCGATACGGAAGACGCCGTAAAACAGAGTGTCCTCAAAGACATTGCAGGTAAGGTCGACGTGGGGGCGATGGATGTAAACGTCGATTCCGTTTCGTTCCGCGACAAAGAGGCCGACGCCCAGATCAGTTTCCGCGCCAAGGGCGGCAGCGCCACGCAGGCCATCATCATGAAGTACCAACTGGAACGCCAGGGTGACGAGTGGAAGATCAAGGGCCGCAATATGCAGACGCATCAGGATGCGGCTGCGGCAGCGGGACAGGCCGGCGGCGGACAACTTCCTCCAGGGCATCCGGCGACTGCTGGGCAAACACAACTGCCTCCCGGACATCCGTCTGTGGATCCAAAAACCTCGGTAGATCCAAAGAAATGAAGGTGGCGATACTCGGCGGCGGGCCTGCAGGCGCTTTAGCGGCTGAACGGCTTGCTTCGGCCGGTGTCACGACCGTACTTTTCGACGAAAAACTAGCCTGGGAAAAGCCGTGCGGTGGCGGGCTCACCTGGAAAGCGTGGTCGCAATACCCTTTTCTGGCGGATGGCACAACGCCGAAAAAAATCATCACCAGATCTACTCTGGCTGCGCCGCGCAGTAAACCGGTAACGTTGCAACTCGATCAGCCGCTGTTGATCTATTCGCGGTACGACCTGAACGGAATGCTTCTCGATCGCGCGCAGCACGCCGGTGCTCAGCTCGAGAAAACGCGCGTATTGAAAATGGAGCGTGCGGGTGCGGGCTGGTCTCTGCGGACGACGCACGGCACCATGGACGCCGACCACTGCATCGTCGCAACAGGCGCGCGCAATCCGTTGCGCGACTTCGGCACTACGCTCGCCCCAAGTGATGCGATGCGTGCTCTCGGATATTACGTGGCTGGTGAACGCTCGGAAATCGATATACAATTCCTGCCGAAGCTGGAAGGTTATATCTGGGTTTTCCCGCGCTGCGGCCACTTGTCGGTAGGCATCTGCGGCAAGGGCGAATCTGCTGCCGATCTCCGAATCCGCCTCGAACGCTATATGGCCGAGCAAGGCATTTCCAAAGACGGCGCTACGTTTTACAGCCATCTGCTGCCCGGCCTTGAAACGTCGTCCTGGAAAAAGAATCGAGTGTCTGGCGAGGGTTGGCTGGCGGTGGGCGATGCGGCGGGTCTGGTCGATCCCATCACCGGTGAAGGCCTTTACTACGCCATGCGTTCCGGCGATCTGGCCGCTCAGACCTTGCTCGCTGAGTCGCCCGAAACTGCGGCTGCGGCTTATCGAAAAATGTTGAAGCGAGAATTCATGAGCGATCTTGAATTCGGATCGAGACTGGCACACCGCGTTTTCCACGGGTCATTTTTGGGCGGCGCAGTAACCAGCCGAATGGTTCAGTTCACCCGTTTAAGTCCAAAATTTCGCGATGTGATGCAGGATTTATTCGCGGGCACGCAGCCGTATGCCGGTCTGAAACGCCGCCTGATGAGAAACCTGAATGGCAGTCTGCTGGAAATCGTCTGCAATCTCGGATTCGGCCGCTTGATCCCGAGGCGCGACGTCGCCTGACGCCGAGCCCCGGGGCTTCCCTGCTTACTGCGAAACGATACTAAGCGCCTCCGAAGGAGACGAACTCAGACTCACGGATGACAGTGCAATGCCCTTGTCTGTGTGGTGGAAGCTTAGCGCGTGGACTTTGGCCATCGATTCATCTCCGGGCCGGGAAAGAAGCATGGTGCTCCCTCCTTTGCCCCCAATGGTCAGCACGTGCGCGCTGTTTTCGGATACGAAATATTCGCCGGCGGGCAGAGACTTATCTCCTGCCGTGAAAGCGAAAGGTACCGTAACGCGTACCACCGTGGTGTTATCTGCGGCCAGGGCGGGTATCGCCGCTGCCAGAACGACTGCCGAAAGAGCCAGGAATGCACGGAATTCTTTTCTCATGATGGTTGCCTTTCAAATCAGGTAATTACGATTGGAAGAAGCGCCGGAGCTTTACGGCGCAGTTTCAACTTGGGGTAGAGGAAGAATGCCGAGGACGGGTCAGGCTGTAAACAATTCTGAGTTTACTGGTTTACAGCGCAAATTCCCAATAGATAATTTAGATTCGAGCGATTGGATCGAGATGGATTGAGTGGAATTTAAATTAAAGAATATTTACAGCACGCGCTGCCAGAAGAGCGATTGTGACCAATGAAATCAGCGATTGCACAATCATCATTATCTTGGCCCATCGCGATAATACCGGCACATCGGTAGGCGAAAATGCCGTGCTCGTATTAAATGCCAGAAACAGATAATCGATAAATCCAGGTGACCAATTTTGTTCACCCATACGTTGGCGCAAGTCGTTATCCATTATCATTTGCGGAAAAAGGAAAGCTCCGTCGACGTGCGCGGAACGTTTGTCGCGCTCGTTAGGGCCGCCGCCATCGAGGCGCCAGTACCATGATGCGAAGACGAGCAGATTGCCCAACCACAAAGCTGCCGCGGCACGTAACAATTCGACGGGCGATTCTTTGTGTGCCGGCAGGCGCGTGATCAGGAGAGCCAGCGACGAGATCACGGCGAGCGTAATCACCACCAGCCATGTGTAAGAGAAGATCTCGTTCAGCCGAGTTTTTCCCAGCCGGTGAAACACGATCGAAGGGATCATCAGCAGCACGATCAGCGCGAACAAAATCCAGTCAGGCAACACAGTGAGCGATTTCGGTATCGCATAGAAGAGCACGCCGATTGACAGTGCTGCGACCACCGCGGGCCAGCGTGGTTCTGTCTCTCTGGGCATCGGTTGACTCACCAGAGGTGATAATACCCGTCGCGCTGCGCCAGCTCAACATCCACGCCGAATAATTCGCGCAGAGTGGAGGGCGTGAGGATAGAGTCTTTCCGCCCGTCACCCGCGATTTCACCTTTTCGCATTAATATGACTCGTTCGATCTCCGGCACAATATCCGAAAGATGGTGGGTCACGAGAACAATGCCCATGCCGGACTGCGCCAGTTTGCGCACTGTCTCCCGCAGTTCGTGCTGAGCGAAAAGATCGAGGCTGGTGGAAGGCTCATCGAGAAGTAAAGCGCGCGGAGCATGAACCAGGGCGCGGGCAATCACGACGCGGCGTGCTTCACCCGATGACATCTCATCCACGGGCTTAGCGGCCAGATGAGGTGACTCGAGTAAGTCGAGAACTTCGGAAGCCCGCGCTCGCATGGAGTCAGTCACCACGTGATTCGGCCAGATCCCGATACTCGAGAAGAATCCCGACACTACGACTTCGAATCCGGTAATATCGCGAGTCAACTGAGCAGTCAGATCGTTCGACACGATCCCCAGCAGACTCCGCAGATCGAATACATTCCAGATCCGCTCGCCCATAATTTCCACCGAGGAATGCGGGTTTGGCTGCGGATAGCATTCCCGCGTAATGGTTTTGATCAGAGTCGATTTACCGCAGCCATTGGGGCCGAGAATGGCCACGTGTTCACCGGCTCCGATGGTGAGCGTGAACTCGCGTAAAGCAGCCGTTTCGCCGCGCATAACAGTCACATTGCGCAGGGCAATCAAAGGAGGGGTCATAGAGAGAGGAGGAGGGACAAAAAGCGCAGGGCTATCCGTTCAGCGTTTCCATGGCGGCGGCAGGATAACGGTCGCCCGCGACCGCGCCGCGTGGAACCAGTTGTTCGATATCCGCCAGATCGCGTTCTGTGAGTTGAATGCGTGCGGCGCCGAGATTTTCCACTAAGTAGTTGCGGCGCCGTGTCCCGACCACGGGCACGATGTCGTCACCTTGCGCCATCACCCATGCGATGGCTACCTGTGGAATGGTCGCCACGCTGCGAACCGCCACGTCTTTCAATTTCTCGACTAATTGAAGATTTTTCTCGAAATTCGTTCCCTGAAAGCGTGGGAAGTGAGCGCGAAAATCATAAGAGGCGACGGGTTTGTCCATCGCCAGAGCGCCCGTCAGAAGTCCGCGCGACAGAGTGCTGTACGCCAGAACTCCGATGCCGAGTTCACGCGCCGTGGGCAGTACCGCATCTTCGATATCGCGCGACCACAGTGAGTACTCCACTTCCACCGCGCTCAATGGACAAACCGCGTGCGCCCGCCGCATGGCGCCCGGAGACGCTTCCGAAAGGCCGGCATAAAGCACCTTGCCTTCGCGAATGAGATCCGCCACCGCGCCCATAGTGTCTTCGATAGGCACGGTACGGTCGACTCGGGCAGGGAAGTAGAAGTCGACGTAATCGGTTTTGAGCCGCTGCAGCGTGTAGGCGAGAGAGCTTTTTACGAAATGAGGGCGGCCGTCGAAGCCCAGAAATGCCCCCCGGTAATCGCGCAGCGCTCCGAACTTGACCGCCAGCTGAACCTGCTCGCGCCGCTCTTCAATCGCCCGGCCGACCAGCATTTCGTTGTGACCCATACCGTAAAAATCGCCGGTATCGAGCAGCGTCACGCCGGATTCGAGCGCCTGGTGAATAGTGGCGATACTCTCGCGCTCGGGCTCGGGTCCACGGCCGTCCGTGTCGGACATGCTCATGCAGCCAAGAGCAATGGCGGAGGAGGTAAAGCCCAGGCTGCCGAGTGTACGAGAGTCCATAAATTTTGCGAGGCTTCAGTATTTCTTCGTCTGTCCGGTTCGCGGATTAGTGACTTCGAAGTGTCCGTCTTTATGCGCCACCAGCTTGAGGTAGTTGGCGGGGTCGCCCTCAGTCGACATATTGGCGATGTTGGCGTCGGCCGCGTTATGCTCTTTGCCACCCACAGCAGAGTAATGCGACTGCCAGAGGTCCACCAGACCGGGCGAAGCCTTGATCGTATCCAGGGCTTCGATGGTCCCGCCCTTTTTCTCGCCGTTGTCCATCAGAGCAACCTGCGGATGGATGGCGTTCACCAGTGCGGCTGAGTTGCTGATGTTGAGTCCATGATGGCTGACGATGAAGACCTGAGCTTCGCCAATCTTGTTTACCGGGCAGACCAGATTCTGTTCCTTGTTCCATGTAAGATCGCCAAGATCCACCAGGCGGAATCGGCCAAAAGTAACCACGCTCCCCGTTGATTGTGCATTCTCCGTCGGATCGGGATCCTTCGGCTTGAAATCCGCACACGCTGGATTTGGCTTGCCCGCGCCCGGGAGAGGCTTGTCGATCGCATTCCCTGCCGCCGCCACGATGGTCCAGTCGAGACCCTTCACGGGTAGCTTGTCACCCGGTTTAGCGACAATGTGTTTGGCCTTCGAAGCGATCGCCAGGTAGTCGGCGTAAGTCTTCTTTGCCGCGTCCGTGGTTTCGACGCTGGTGCCGTGGTCGATAAACGTGTGGATGGGAATTTGCGGAGCCAGCGCCGCTACTCCACCCACATGATCGCCGTGAAAGTGAGTGATGATCAGGTAGTCGATCTGTTTGACACCGGCCTCTTTGACGACCTTCATAATGCGGTTCGCGTCGCGGTCTCCGGGGTTGCCCGTGTCGATCAGAACGGTCTCGCCGGAGGGTGTCAGGAAGAGCGTGGATTGGCCGCCTTCCACATCGATGATCCAGGCAGTAAGGTCTTTCGATGCGGCATTCAGCGGAGAGCAAACGAGCGCGAGGCAGGCAGACAGGGCGAGCGTCAGGTTCAACTTCATGGCCGAATCCTACCATGAGCTGGGTAGCCTTCACCAAGCCCGGACTCGCGGAACAAACGGCACTTGCGGAACAAACGGCGCTTGCGGAACAAACAACAATGATTTAACGTACTGACTAACAGAATGCCTTACTGCACACAGTGTGGCGACCAGGTCTCTGCCGCCGATACCTTTTGCGCTCATTGCGGCGCCCGGCAGCATGCGGGGCCGGGAACCTCTCCGCCCTCCGGTTACCCGCCGCCTGGCGCTTCGCAATCTCGCGGCGCTCAGCCCGATCCCATCGCCGGCCTTTCTCCTCGTACGGCGTCGATTCTCTGCTACGTGCCCACCATCGGTTGGATTGCCGCGGTAATCGTCCTTGCCGCACGTAAGTTCAAAGGCGACCGGACGACGCGGTTTCACGCTTTCCAGGGTCTTTATTTATTCGCCGCCTGGCTCGCCGTCAGTTGGATTGTCCGTCCGATGTTCCTGAGCGCGCCCGAGCATTTCATCCGTGTCGATCACATCCTTGAAGCTATTATTCTGGGCGTTTCCGTCTTTATGATGGTGAAGGCGAGCCACGATGAAGCCTACGTCCTGCCCTTGATTGGGGAGCTCGCGCAAAAGTCGGCAATCGAACAATAGCGCGAAAAATGTGTCAACCTGCTACCTTCCCAAAGCGGTACCATAAAGAAGCGCGGCTGTTCGAAGCCGCTGGAAACTGCTACCTTGCCCGCCTTCATTAACTTCCCGGCCGAGATTAGCTTTGATCGTGTAGTGCAGACCTGCCTGCGGGCAGACCGGGGTTATTCCCCTTACAGGAGTACGATTTGAAGAATATTTACGTGGGCAACATCTCTTTCAAAACCACGGAAGAGGATCTGAACCAGGCTTTCTCTGCTTACGGGCAGGTGGAGCGGGTACAGATTGTGAAAGATCGAGAGACGGGTCAGGCGCGCGGGTTTGCGTTTGTTGAAATGCCGGTCGATTCGGATGCGGACAAGGCTATGGCGGCGTTGAATGGAGCGGATGTGGGAGGGCGTACACTCACCGTGAATGAAGCTCGTCCCCGTGAACCTCGTTCGGGCGGTTTTGGCGGCGGTGGCGGTGGCGGCAACCGGTTCGGCGGTGGCGGTGGTGGCGGCGGTGGTGGTCGTGGCAGCGGTGGTGGCGGACGCCCCCGGCGCGAACCACGCTGGTAAGTTAATTACTAAAAAAAACGGATTTGGAGAAAGGGCAGGCCCTATAAGCCTGCCTTTTTTTGTTGTGTCCCCGCTTCGCGCTCTGTGCCAGGTTGACGAATGGTGTTTACGTTTTGTAAACTAAGCTGTGAGGGTGATCAGCCGTAGGATGATTCGGGAGTTTTCGAGAATTCATCCCGACGCGCTGCCCTCGCTTTCAATCTGGTATGCAGTAGTCCGCCGTGCTGGATGGAAGAACTTTGCGGAGTTAAAAGCGGATTTTGCCAGTGCCGATCAGGTTGACCGCCGCACCGTTTTCGATATCGGTGGTGGCAAATATCGGCTGGTCGCGCTGGTGAACTATCGAGGCAATAAGGTTTTTATCCTCTTCATCATGAAGCACTCGGAATACATCAGGAACCGGTGGAAATAAAATGCCTGTAAAGTCGATCACCCGAAAACCGGCGCGCACAGGGAAGTCGCTGAATACAGATCTGTATATAGGGTTGCTTCGCCAGGCGCTGCCTCTGCCTCCTCAGACGGAAGCCGATAACGAGCGGCTGATCGGCTTGCTCTCCGCACTCTCTGAAAGAGAGGAGCTGGGCGATCTGAACGCCGAGGAACAGGCCTTCGCCGAGTTACTTGCGATCGTAATTGAAGACTTCGAAGATCGCCATTACAGCCTCCCGGCTGTTGCGCCGGACGAGATGTTACGCGCACTCATGGAAGATCGAGGACTTCAGCACAAGGATCTTGCCGCAATTGTGGGGAACAAAGGACTGACCACTGAGATCCTCGCCGGTAGACGGAAGATATCCAAAGACGTGGCGAAACGGCTTTCCGAGAGCCTCAGGATTCCGGTTACTCTGCTGCTCTGAGCCAAATGAAAGCCACGCTTAGAAGCGGATGGCGCTCCATCGCCATCAGGCTAACGCAAAACCGCCCGTTTAAGCCGAATCACTCACTTGGTATAATTATTCATTGGACTGAATAAATATCCATGAAGGTACCCATCGGCATCGTTGGCTTTGGGGGTTACAGTGGCGCGGAAGCGGTCCGAATCCTCAAAGCTCATCCTCATTGCGAACCCGTTCTGCTGGAACATCGGGCAGACGCCGGCGGTGACGCCCGTCTCCTCCGCAAACCGTCCATCCGCTGTGCTCCGGCCGTGGCGGAATCGGTCGCCACTGAAGGTCTGAAAGCCGTCCTTCTGGCCACTCCTCCGGAAGTTTCCATGGACCTGACGCCGAAGTTTCTCGACGCCGGCGCCAAAGTCATCGACCTGAGCGGTGCGTTCCGGCTGCGCACTCCCGAGCGCTATCAGCAGTGGTACAAAGAGGCCCACACCGCGCCTCAACTGTTCTCCGAAGCCGCCTACGGTTTGCCTGAGTTCTGCCGCGACCGCATCCGTTCCGCGCGCCTGGTTTCGAATCCCGGCTGTTATCCGACTGCCGCGAATCTGGCCATCCGCCCTCTCGTCGAAGCGGGAATTTTCGATCGAAATGCGGGCATCGTCTGTGACGCCAAAAGTGGCGTGAGCGGAGCGGGCCGGAAGCCGTCTCTTAAGACCAGTTTCTGCGAGGTCACGGAGAATTTCGCGGCCTACTCGATCTTCAATCACCGCCACGTTCCGGAAGTTCTGCTCACCAGCGGGCTCGAAGAACAGGAGTTCACGTTTACCGCTCAGTTGATCCCCATCCATCGGGGCATCCTTGAGACCATCTATTTCCGTCTCACGAAATCCATGTCGGCCGCCGACATCGTGGCTCTCTACGCTCAGCGCTACGGCAACGAACCGTTCATCCGCCTCTACGAAGCAGGCAACGTGCCGGACCTCCGCGGTGTCGAAGGCACCAACTTCTGCGATATCGGAGTCATCGCCGACGCCGCTACCGGACGGGTCGTGGTCGTTAGCGCGATTGACAACCTCGTCAAAGGCGCCGCCGGGCAGGCCATTCAAAACCTGAACCTGATACTTGGATTCGAAGAGACGGCTGGTTTACTGTAATGGGTTCCGCTTCGAAAAAGGCCCTGATCAAAATCGGGGGCAGTCTTCTCGACGATCCCTCTCTGCGCCGTGATATCGCGCGCCAGATTGCCGACCTTTCCGCTACCGGCGTCATCATCACAGTGGTCCATGGAGGCGGTAAGCAGATGACCCGCTTCCTCGACGAACGCGGCGTCGAAAGCCGCTTCGTGAACGGACTGCGCGTAACCACTTCGGAGACCGTCGATGCGGTTCTCAAAGTGTTCGCCGGGTCCGTGAATACTGAGTTGGTCGCCGCGCTGAATGCGGAAGGGGCACGGGCGGTTGGGTTGACGGGAATCGACGCGGGGCTGGCCGTCGCCGAACAACTCGATCCGCAATTGGGCTTCGTCGGTCGCATCACTCAGTCAGATCCCGCTGTACTTCATGCGTTGGGCAACGCTGGATTGCTGCCTGTTGTTGCCTGTGTGGCGGGTGGTCAAGCAGGCGAAGTATACAACGTGAATGCCGATTCCATGGCGGTCGCGGTAGCCGCTGCCTGGGGCGCCGATCGTCTGGTTTTTCTGACCGACGTACCGGGCGTTCTCGACGCCAACAAAGCGCTGCTGCCTATGCTGACCTTGGAAGATTGCAGTGATCTCATTTCGTCGAAAGTAGCCAGCGGCGGTATGCAGGCCAAACTGAATGCGGCTTCGGACGCAGTCCGCGGCGGCGTCGGTGAAGTGCGGATCGTCAAAGGTTCGGAACCCGATGTGCTCAGAAAAGTCTGGAGCACGGAAGAGTTAGGCACGCGCATCGTTTCAGGCGCCGCGGCAGCCAAGGTATCTCAGTGATCGGTTCTCTCACCCCCGAATTAGTTGAGCACCAGACGGGCTCCCAGCGTGGCATCGAAGTTCGTAAAGCCGCGATGCATGACATCCCTCAGCTCCTCGATCTCATCAACGGCTATGCGCGCAAAGGCATCATGCTGCCGCGCACGGAATTCGAGATGTCCGAGAATATGCGCGACTTCACGGTTGCCTTCGACGGTAACCAACTGGTCGGTTGTGGCGCGTTGCATTTCTATTCGCCCGTGCTCGGCGAAGTCCGGTCGCTGGCCGTGGCCGAGAGCCATAAGACCAACGGCATCGGACGGCTGATCGTCGATTCGCTCGTCTATGAAGCCACGCTCTACGGGCTTGATGCCGTGTTCGCCTTCACATATGTGGCTGGCTTCTTTGCCCGGCTCGGCTTCAATGAGGTCGAGCGCGGCGAACTGCCGCTTAAGGCGTGGAAAGACTGCCTCCGTTGTCCGAAGTTCCACTCCTGCAATGAGACTGCGGTGCTCCGTGTACTTCGTTCGCAACGATGGACAGAGCGTCAATCGCTGCCGCCCGTCCTCGGTGTCGACGACTCGGGCACCGTGATCATCCTGCCCACCGTGCGACGCTGACTCTAAGGGGCGGCCTCGAAAGGTAATGCCGGATTTTAGTTTCGCCGTGCGTGCGCTGCGGGCGCGCAACTACAGACTCTTCTTCGCCGGCCAAAGCATTTCGCTGATCGGCACGTGGATGACCCGCATCGCGTCCGGCTGGCTGATGTACCGCCTGACCAACTCCGCCTTGCTGCTCGGACTCGCCGGTTTCATCGGTCAAATTCCCGCCTTCGTCCTCGGCCCTTTCGTCGGCGTCTGGATCGATCGCTGGGATCGCCACCGCGTCCTCGTCATCACCCAGGCGCTGTCCATGATCCAGTCCTTCGCCCTCGCGTACCTCGCGATCGCCGGGATCATTACCGAGTGGGAAATCATCTGGCTCTCACTGTTTCAGGGGCTGATCAACGCCATCGACATGCCGGCCCGGCAGTCCTTCGTCGTACAGATGGTCGAGCGCAAAGAAGATCTCGGCAACGCCATCGCGCTCAACTCCTCCATGGTGAATGCCGCCCGCCTCGTCGGACCGGCCATCGCGGGCATGCTCATCGCCGGAGTCGGCGAAGGCTATTGTTTTCTGACCGACGGCATCAGCTATATAGCAGTCATCGTTTCTCTGCTGATGATGCGCATCACGGTTCCGCAGGTTCGGCGTCCGCGCCGGCGCGTCATGCATGAGTTGGCGGAAGGCTGGCATTACGTGACCGGCTCATTGCCCATTCGGTCTATACTTCTCAACCTCGCCCTCGTCAGCCTGGCGGGAATGCCCTACACAACGCTGATGCCGATCTTCGCGTCCGAAGTCCTCCACGGCGGCGCCCATACCCTGGGATTTCTCATGGCATCGACGGGCATCGGCGCGCTTCTCGGCAGCGTACAACTGGCTCTGCGCCGCAGCGTCGTCGGGCTGGGTAGCCGCATTGTGATTACTACTGCGCTCTTTGGCGTTTCGCTTGTGGCCTTCGGACTGTCCCACTCCTTCTGGGCTTCGATGCTGATTCTGCCGGTTGTCGGCTTCGGCATGATGCAGCAGATGGCGTCCAGCAACACTATCCTGCAAACCATCGTTGACGACGAAAAGCGCGGCCGCGTGATGGCGTTTTATTCGATGTCCTTCCAGGGCATGACGCCGTTCGGCAGCCTGTTCGCTGGTGAACTGGCCTCGCGAATCGGTGCCCCGTGGACGGTGGTCGTCAGCGGCATCCTCTGCGTGGCGGCCGGGGTGTGGTTCGGCTTCACACTGCCTTCGATTCGCACGGTAGTCCGGCCCATCTATGAACGCCTTGGCATCTTGCCTGAACTGGCCATGGGCGTGGAACAGGCTGCGGAACTGAAGCAGCCTCAGGCGACATAGGTGCTGGTGATACATCTCAAGTGCATTGGCGACTAATTGGCCGGGGTGATCGATGGTCATAGTGCCGGATGTGCTAATTGCTGTTCCATCTTGCTCGTCCTGGATAATGGCGCCGGATGGAGGCTTTGTATAGGAAACTGGGCCTGTAGCGTTTACATTCATCAGCTTGAAGGTCTGACCCGCGGTTGAAGCTGGCGGCAGAGTAACGGTATCGCCGCTGGTGACGAAGTAAACGGTCGAACAGGGACATACGATTGTGCTGTTTGTGGGTGGCGAACTGGAGGAGGCTCCAATCGTGTAGGTCGTACGCACTGTCGATCCGCGCCACGAACTTCACGTTGTAGAACACGAACTTCAGCGTCGTAGAAGAAGATGGTCTGGGAGTTCCCGTGGAACCGCTGTTCGAACCGCTCAACGCGATCCCGATAATCTGATTCGATGTGGGATACGTGCTTCCCGCAACCGTACAGTAGCCATTGCTCGTGGTGCTGACCTGGACGTAGTCGCCCTGGTTGACCGCCTTGTCGAATGTGCAGTTCACTGCTCCGCTGCGGACTATGTTCACCGACAGACCTGATGTGGAACTGCTCTTGGCAACACCTACGATACCCGTCAGATTGTGGTGTTGTTAGTTACCCCGGCTCGACTGACCCTACGTGCCGTTTTTGAAAGAAACCAGTTTTTGCAGGAAGCCCGAGGTACAGGTGCCATTGCAGGTTAGCAACGTTGCCGCCATCGCGGTGCCTGTCGCTCCCGTAGCTCCCCTCGGACCTGTTGCTCCCGTTGGCCCCGTTGCGCCGCTGTTCCCGCAACTCCAGCCGGACCTGTAGCACCGGTCGCTCAGGTGCTGCCGCCGCAAATTTCAGCGTCGTAGAAGAAGATCGTTTGGTTGGTCCCTGTCGAACCGCTGTTCGAACTGCCCAACGCGATCCCGATAATCTGATTCGATGTAGGATACCTGCTTCCCGCATCCGTACAAAATCCGTTGTTCGCGGTGCTGACCTGAAGGGGCGGCCAGGTTGAACCTGGCCGCCCCCACTTTTTTTCGAGTAACCCTTTTCAACCCTCAGAAGAAAATTACTGGTTTTGCACCATCCACCATGTCCCGTTTCCATCGCTCACGAGGGTGCAGGACGTTGCACATGAGCCTAAGGTGCTGCTCGATCCGGAGGTCCCGTCGTTAATCGTCGTCGAAGCAGGTGCGCTGAGAGTCAGGCCGCTCCCGTTGACATTAGTATTGATGAAAATCAATTGCTGCCCAGCCGTTGTGGCGGATGGCAGAGTGATCGTGGATGTGTCCG